>Ga0213823_1000229_pt1 | contig 56656 bp, 57 predicted proteins | sample MC6MC0907MG_FD_179887 | JGI IMG/M metagenome (GOLD analysis project Ga0213823, IMG submission 179887) | Enriched soil aggregate microbial communities from Iowa State University, Ames, United States - MC6-MC0907-MG | ecosystem: Environmental > Terrestrial > Soil > Unclassified | place: USA: Iowa...
TTACTTTCGCAAATAAACTCGTCATTTTCTCATGAATGATTCGTAATTGGACCCATAATATCATGGGATTAGTATCTCAATATCTGCTAATACTATAAAAAACAATGAAATGGGGACTAAAAATGGGGGCAATTGAACGCAATGGATACAGATTTGTACCGGAATTTAGTGTTATTATGCAAAACGGAGCGGTCCATGTGTATAATAAAGACGAATTTATCGAAGAAATTCAATTTCAGTTTTCTGGCAAGTTTCCGCAACTAGACCAAATTGAGGATTTGATTGATGAATATTGCATTCAACATAATATTTAAAGAACACTTGTTCGATATTTTGTTTAATGCTATAATGAGAATGCAATAGAATAGTTTTCTCAAGGGTGGGCGGCACATCTCCTAATGAAAGGGGGTGATGCTGTTTGACGGTGTTTCAAGCATTGATGTTAGCTGTATCCTTCGCTAGTCTCATTGTCACGGTCCTGTCTTTCCACAAAAAAAAATAATCCACCCTTGAGCCGGCAAGCATAAGCGATGGATTATTGCCCTTTACGCCGATCCCCTTTAAGGGAACCAACTATTGCATGGCCGAGCGCTTTGTCGTCATGCTCGGTCTTTTTTACTATTTATTTTCTATACTCACATTATACATAACTTTCATGAAAAAAGAAATCATTTTAAAAAGGAGGGATTAACGTGAGCAAGTTACAAACCATTTACCCTCAAGCAATCGAACAGACAAAAATGAAAGTAGTTGAAGATATTAACCGCTATCTAGAAACAAGAGCATTTTTACCATCCTTTAAACAATACCTTGCAGACCGTGGCCATTATCTTGAACAAATTTGGGTGAACGTTTGGTTGAATAAATCAACAAATGATGTATCGAAAAATGAAAAGAAGCAATTTTTAAGTGAAAAAGGCTACGAGGTACTGGGGATTGACAGAAAACTGCTGAATAAATTATTTCGCGACGAAATGAGAACGTATCAGCCTTTCCTTGCTTTGGAGTGGGTGAAAGAAACTTTCGCTGAAGAGGAAGAAATGTGGGCGGAGCGCTATCTGGATGCAAAGGACAGCTTTTTAAAGCGGGAGGAACAAAAACAGCTTGAAGAACAGAAGCAAACGATCAGAAGAGAAATCGAGGATTTGGCAGTTGGTATATTAGAAGAACAATATGAACTATTTTATTTATTTATCCGTCATTTTGTTGCGAAACAATTTTCTGCTGATCTAGAAAATAATGTAAAGTTTCAATTTGTAGATCCCATTGCTCTCGAGGAAAAATTAAGAAACCTGGGTTCGTTTGATCCGTCCGAATATACAACGGTTGCAACATTTTTTGCGGAACTGACCGGTGATATCCAAAAGACTCTTAACTGGGGACGGGGCGTTTATGAATATCAAACTTATTTCTTTGTATATGAAAGTTTAATTTCTGATTATTTATCAGAGCTGATCCCTCAGAAAATACTAGAGCAGCTTTCGGCCGAGATTAAGGATGATTTTCACGAAATCTTTCATGAGAAATTATCGACTTCGTTTGTAAAGGGCAGCATTACGCAGCTTTTATATGATATCGAGGGTTATTTTATTGAAGATATTCAAGAAGAATACGTTTCTGATTTAATAAAATTAGCGGAAATCCCTTTTGATCCTGAGCTTCATAAAAAGAATTTAGAAAAGGACCTCATGCTGAGGGAAAAGAAACAGAAAGAAGAGCAGGAGGAAGTACGAAGGAGAAAAGAAGCAGAAGGAAGGATGATGAGAGACATTTTTGGGGCTGAATACGACTCTTCGTTACACCGTCATGTCCGCTATGTTCTACATATTGGTGATACGAATACTGGGAAAACCCATCATGCGTTAGAAAAAATGAAAGCAGCTACTAGCGGCTTGTATTTGGCACCTCTTCGTCTGTTAGCCCTTGAGGTTTTTGATAAATTGAATGCTGAGGGCACGTTGTGCTCCCTTAAAACCGGCGAGGAAGAAAAAATGGTTGCTGGCGCTCTCCACACCTCTTGTACGGTTGAAATGTTTCATGAAAAAGAGTATTACGAAGTGATCGTGATCGATGAAGCACAGATGATAACCGATAAAGACCGGGGTTTCTCATGGTATAAGGCCATCACAAAAGCTAAAGCCGAAGAAATACATATCATCGGAAGCAGGAATTCAAAAAAAATGCTGCTTGAGCTTTTAGGTAACTCAGAAATCGAAATTAATGAGTATAACCGCGATACGCCGCTTGAGGTGGAAACGAAAGAATTTCAAATTAAACATGTTAAAAAAGGTGATGCCCTGATTTGTTTTTCACGAAGACGTGTACTTGAAACAGCCTCACGACTGCAAAATGACGGCCATTCTGTCAGCATGATTTACGGCAGTATGCCGCCGGAAACGCGGAAAAAGCAGATTGAGCAGTTTAATAAAGGAAAAACAAAAGTAATTGTTGCCACGGATGCGATTGGGATGGGGTTAAATCTGCCGATTCGCCGGATTGTTTTCTTGGAGAATGATAAATTCGACGGAACTAGAAGGCGGCTGCTTACCTCCCAAGAAGTAAAACAAATTGCCGGCCGTGCAGGTCGTAAAGGGATTTATGATATCGGGAAAGTTGCATTTACAAATGACATTAAAAAAATGCGGAACCTGCTATTGCAGGAGGATGTGCCCGTTCATACGTTTGCGATTGCCCCAACTAATTCTGTGTTCGAACGTTTTCAACGTTATTACCTCGATTTGGGGACATTTTTTGAGTTGTGGGATAAATTTGAAAGTCCGATGGGTACGAAAAAAGCCTCACTTTCTGAGGAGAAGTCATTATATCAACTGATTGCGGGAACAGAAATAGAAGCGCGGCTATCTTTAATGGATTTGTATGGCTTTTTACACCTGCCTTTTTCGAAAAATGAAGCCTCTTTGACGAGACAATGGGAAGATACAATGTATGCCATCATCCAGGGCAGGGAGGTTCCGGAGCCAATTGTAAAGGATCGCAGCTTAGAGGAATTAGAATTAAGCTACAAAGCCATCGGGCTCCATTTGTTATTTTTATATCGCATGGGCGAGCGAACAGAAGCGATTTACTGGGAACGGCTGCGAGAGGAAATCAGTGATCAGGTACAGGAACGTTTAAAAACTGACATTAAGAAATTTGTAAAAAAATGCAAGATCTGCGGCAAAAAACTTGCTTGGGATCATTTATTTCCAACATGTGATGCCTGTCATGCAGCAAAATTCAGAAGATACCATCATGATGAGTATGAATTTTAATGTCCCGGAGTTCTAGTGAACCCGGGTTTTTTCTTACATCAAAATTTATGGAATTATGGTAAAACAGTTTTCATTTGTCTAGATGATTTTCCGTCCTCATGACAGCTTCATGAGGACAGTTTTCGTTTGTCTAGATGATTTTTCATGTTCACAATAAATTCCATAATTATGTGGGGATTATATGAGGATTCAGCTTTTTTCGTTTATTTGATTTACAACCAAGTATAATCAAGTGGTAATTCCATATGATTGTTATAGGAGGTGAGGGTTTTATGGCTGTTCATGTGGTTAAGCATGGGGAAAATTTATGGGTAATTTCCAATAGGTACAATGTATCCATACAATCCATTGTTGAAATAAATGGCTTACCGTCAGCAACTTCGATCATACCTGGCATTGCATTATATATCCCAGATAGAGCAAAGCAGGTCCGCTATTATCGAGTAAAATCCGGTGATCAAATTTGGAAGCTGGCAAAGCAATTTAATATTGACTCCTCTGCAATTATAGCGGAGAATCCCGGAATAAATCCGAATCAACTCCGTGTCGGTCAAATCATAACTATTCCTTCACTTGAAAAATTAGAAATTGCTACACTTGGATTTATTGTCCCATCGTCTATTAGTAACGTTCTAACTATACTTGAATCTATTGCTGACCAACTGACCTATCTCGCAATTGTCGCTTATTCCTTCACAGAAGAAGGATTCGCCTTTAATGTGACAAAGGACGATGCGATTGTAACGAGGTGTAAAGAATTAAATATTACTCCGTTACTAATGATACGAAATTTTACTGGCAGTAATTTCAGTCCTGATTTGGCAGGGAAGGTGCTTGAAAACCCTACCTCTCGTGCGAATTTAGTTGCAAGTATTGTGAACTTAACGATAGAAAGAGGTTTTGGGGGTGTCAGCATAGACCTTGAATTTATTCCACCAGCAAGGCGTAATGATTTTATTACTTTTTTAACAGATTTAAAGATTGCTTTAGGTGAGTTGATCTTACATGTGAATGTTCACGCCAAAACAGCAGATATTCCCACGAATCGTATCATCGGTGCGTACGATTATGCACGAATAGGCCAGGCGGCCGACTTAGTTGCGGTGATGACGATTGATTATGGTTACCCCGGAGGTCCGTCTGATCCAATAGCCCCGATTACATGGATGGAACAAGTCATTCAATACTCTATAACCCAAATTAATCCTCGTAAACTGCAAATTGCTTTGCCGCTTTATGGATATGACAAGGTTGTCCATACAAATGCAACACATGCTAGTTCTGTTCTTGCTGCTCAAAATCTAGCGATTTCTACCGGATCGCCAATTGAATTCGATAACACAGCTAAAGCCCCGTTGTATCACTATTGGCTTGGAGTAGAGGAGCATGTTGTTTGGTTTGAAGATATACGTAGCTATATCGAAAAGTTTCGTTTAATGGATGTTTACCAATTAGTTGGCACGACCATTTGGCAAATCAGTCTGCCGGCACCACAGATTTGGACGTATCTAGCAAAAAATATTGCTGTTGTGAAGATATAATATAACAATGTACTAATCTCTGGAGGCCGTTAAGGGGGATTTTATCTTTATTCTTTTGGGAAAGATTTGTCCATTTTTTTGTAGTATTATTTCATACGTATTTGTCTTTTGGGACAAACTTTTATGAAAAAGGGAAGGCTGGGTCAAGATTGATTAAAAAAGTTGATTATTATGTTCTTCTATTTGTCATAATGATTCTTGCTGCAGTTCCAAGTTTCCACGTAAATGCAATGAGTAGCCATGAAATAATGGTTCAGCAGCTTAATCAACTTATTGTAAACGAATCTGAATTAAAAGGAGCCATTGCCGGAATAAGCATTCGAGCAGCAGCAAGCGGTGAAATCATTTATGACCATCAAGGTGATGTTCGTTTACGACCTGCGTCAAATATGAAGCTCTTGACTGCAGCAGCTGCTTTGAACGTCCTGGGTGAGAATTATCGTTTCAAGACTGAGGTGCTGTCTGACGGACAGGTGAAAAAGAAGACACTAGAAGGTAATCTTTATCTAAAAGGAAATGGCGACCCGACACTATTAAAATCTGATTTTGACAAAATGGCACTGAAGTTAGCAGAGCTTGGCGTAAAACGGATAAAAGGGAATTTGATTGGAGATGATTCAAGGTACGATGATGTTCGTTATTCGCTCGACTTGCCATGGAGTGACGAAACTACTTATTATGGAGCCCAGATTTCTGCATTAACTGCTTCACCGACAAAAGATTACGATTCGGGTTCAGTTAAGGTGAATGTCAAGCCAGGTCCAAATAGTGGAGACAGGGTAAATGTGGAATTAACACCGAAAACCAACTATGTGAGGATTATTAATCATGCTGTAACCGTTGATGTGGAAGGCAGAAAGGATATCAAAGTCAAACGGGAACACGCAAAGAACACCATAACCATTGAAGGATCCTTTCCATCAAAATCGAAGGCAGTGTCTGAATGGATTGGTATTTGGGAACCAACTCGATATGCAACAACTCTTTTTAAACAATCACTTGCGAAACACAAAATAAAAGTATCCGGAAACATAAAAACGGGAAAGGTTCCTGATACCGCAAAGGTTTTGACGAGCCATCAATCGATGCCATTATCGGAATTGCTGGTTCCTTTTATGAAGTTGAGCAATAACGGGCATGCAGAGGTTTTAGTAAAGGAAATGGGGAAGGTGGTTAAGGGAGAGGGCAGTTGGGATAAGGGACTGGAAGTGCTGGAAACGGAGATTTCAAAATTCGGAGTTAACACGCAAACGATAGTTCTTCGTGACGGGTCTGGGATATCACATATTGACCTTATTCCAGCGAATCAACTAACACAGTTGCTTTTTGCTGTGCAAAAGGAGAAATGGTTTCCAAGCTATCTTCATTCATTGCCTGTCGCCGGAGCGGCTGAAAAGATGACAGGAGGAACACTGAGAAACCGATTGAAAGATCCAACAGTTCAGGGGAAGGTAAAGGCAAAGACTGGCACGATCTCAACGGTTAGCTCGGTATCTGGTTATGTGGATACTAAAGGTGGACAAACATTGATATTTTCAATCCTGTTAAATAATTTAGTAAATGATGGAAAGGCAAAAAAGGTTGAAGATCGGATGATTCAGGTGATAGCCAACACATATTAAATTAATTTTCACGGAAAAGACCGCAAAAAACACCTTGGACATGACATTTATCATGCCCAGTACATGACACCTGCTACTAACAAGTCCAACTCCTTTCCCTTATACTTGGTTTAACGCCACATTCCAAGAAGGGAATTCAACTAAATGACCTTACAAAATACGAAAAACTTAAAAAAACAAATGACTCCTTTTGAAAAATCAACGACTAAGGAAAGTGTATGGCAGATCGTCAACACAGTTGTGCCATTTATGATTCTTTGGTTTCTTGCCTATCAAAGTCTTTCCGTCTCATATTGGTTAGCATTAGTCCCATCCGTCATTGCTGCAGGGTATTTAACACGGATTTTCATTATCTTTCATGACTGTACCCACCATTCATTCTTTAAAAGCCGCCGAGCTAATCGAGCAGTTGGAACTTTTATGGGAGTTTTAACCTTATTCCCATTTGATCAATGGGGGCATGAGCATTCGGTTCATCATGCAACAAGTGGTAACTTGGATAAAAGGGGTACTGGAGATATTTGGACGCTTACAGTCGATGAATATATTGCAGCACCACTTAAGCTTCGTTTAGCCTATCGTTTTTATCGTAATCCTTTGGTTATGTTTGGTTTAGGACCGATTTATGTGTTCCTTCTTAAAAATAGATTTAATCGAAAAGGTGCTAGAACGAAGGAACGTAACAACACTTATTTAACGAATGTAATAATCGTTGCATTGATTGCCTTATTCTGTTGGGCAATTGGATGGCAGTCGTTTCTGATAGTACAGGGTACGATTTTTATGATTTCCGGAGCTGCAGGTATTTGGCTGTTTTATGTACAGCATACCTTTGAGGATTCCTATTTTGAAGAAGATAAAGAGTGGGAATACGTGAAAGCCGCAGTAGAGGGAAGTTCTTTTTATAAGCTTCCAAAAATCATGCAATTTCTAACGGGAAATATTGGCTTTCACCATGTACACCATTTAAGTCCAAGGGTGCCTAATTATAAACTAGAAGAGGCACACAAAAATACGCCACCGTTACAAAATGTACCGACTATCACACTTGCGACAAGCTTAAGGTCTCTCCGTTTTCGCTTATGGGATGAGAAAAGCAAGAATTTTGTGAGCTTTAAAGACGTCAAATCTACAGCTAAAAAAAGTGTTTCTATTCAAGTGAAACCTGAATTATAACTATACCTACCATGGCTGACTCCCCTCACAATAGGGGAGTCTCTGCTTAATTGCGATCACCAGATAAGGAGAGAACATACATGATACGAATTGTCATTGCGGAAGATCAGGAAATGCTGTTAGGGGCAATGAATTCCCTCCTTAATTTGGAAGATGATATGGAAGTAGTAGGACTTGCAGGAAATGGAGAAGAAGCACTGACTCTAGTGCATCAATTACAGCCCGATGTTTGCCTCATGGATATTGAGATGCCCAAAATGACGGGGCTTGAGGCAGCAGAAGCAATGCATTCTTCTCTATGCAAAACAATCATTTTAACAACCTTTGCAAGGCCAGGATATTTCAGGCGAGCATTAGAAGCAGATGTTAGGGCTTATTTATTGAAAGACAGCCCGAGCGAGGAGTTAGCCTCCTCTATACGCAGCATTATCGCCGGAAAGCGGATTTTCTCACCAGAACTAATGGATGCTGAATGCAGTGCTGCTGAATTAGATGATGGTGAAAATATAAATGAAACCTCCAATCATCAGAGTAAAACTATTGGCACCGTTAAAAGTTATTTATCTACCATATTAGATAAAATAAAGTTGCCAACGGGATAATGGTTTTAAGGTGATTTTAAAAAAAGCGGACTGTATCCAATTGGATACAGATTTTTTTGTTTAATATAGTAGGAAAATAGAAATAGTCATTACTTGAAAATTTTAAGTATTGATTTTACTATAAAAATAACGAAAAAATATGATAAAGTAGTGTTGTAAATGGGAGACATGATGATGAATAAAAAAAATGGCCAGCAGCTCTCGGAGCGTTTTGAGGTAGCCTACAATCAAGTTCATGAGGCACTTCGAGCTATCGTTCAAATAAATGATGAAAGATTCGTAGTTTTGGTGAAAGTCGGCGCAAAAAAACATCAAATTATTGAAACCTTTAAGAAAGATTTGGAGCAATATGCACGGCTTCGAAATGCAATCGTACATGAAAAAATGGAGGTTGGCTTCTATATTGCCGAACCTAACGCCAAGGTTGTCAATCATATCGAAAAAATTGCCATAGTATTAAGCCGTCCAAATTACGCACTTTCCATCGCTTCTAAAAATGTTGTTTTTTTTGACGTACAGGACAGCATCCTAAAAGTGACAGATGCGATTAAAGAATACGGTTATTCTAAATTTCCAATCTATAAAAATAAGAAATGTATTGGCCTTTTGACAGCAGGATCCATTGTGAAATGGATGGCGGAACATATGGAAAGCGGTCAGGTGAATCTATCGGATATTCATATTTCAGATTTTATTGAGTACGAAAAAGATCGCCCGATTGAGATCGTCGACAAAAGTATCAATATATTCGAAGTTGAAACTATTTTTGAAAAAGCACATAAAAAGAAACTGAAAATTGAGGGTGTCGTAATCACTGAAAATGGGAATATTGATGAAGCTCCATTAGGGATTATCACCGCTTGGGATTTGATTGAAATTGATTATACAGTAGAATAATTGAGGGGAGCATCCAGCTGGCTGCTCCCTATTATGTTATGGCATGTCATCAAATTCAAACTCGCTTAATTGATCCATGTGGCTGGCAATCATGGCGATAATCGTGGTCGCTTCTTCTTTGCTAAAAATGAAATGTGATTCATCTTTGATTAATTCGTCATCAGTCGACCAGATCCGATTAACCCGTTTGAGAACACCATCACCTGTTGCCTGAACGACACCAAATTGATACGTTACTTCCACCTCATCTTCATGCTTGAAAGCAGTCACTTCAGGGGTAGACCAATTGACATCAATCTCCTCAAAGATATCATCGGTGTTTACTTGTTCTGCCTCAAAATACTCATCATCTTCAAAAGTTTCGCAGTCATCTTCATTATATCCTTCATCTGACTGCAGATAGCCCTCATCATCAGTATACTGTTCATCGCCGTTGATGTAGTCATGAAGACTTGCGTGTACTTCCTCAATAATCTCCTCAATGTCTGAAAGGATGATTTTCGCCGTGTGTCCGCTTTCTACATCGAAGGTATCGATGTAAAATTCTTCGTTTTGCGGGTCAAAGAAGAGCGTGGAAAAATAATCACGGTCAAGCTCTTCGGTATCCATATCCTCTGTATTAACGAAAAACTCAATCCTTGGATGTTTGGCGGCTCTTTCAATTCTCATATGACCAACCTGATCAAATTCTTCACAAATTGATTCCAGGTGATCCTGTAATTCCGCACATACTCTATCAAACCATTCTAACGACATCCAACATCCCATCCTCTCATATTTAATCGAGGTTATTATTACCAACTTTGAAAAATATATCAATATACTGGTTAATCAAAATGTATTTTTCTATAAGAAGGAATAACAACATGCTCTAGGGCGGAATACAATATATAAGGTACAGTTTGTCCAATTTCAAACAAACAATTAAAAAATCCTGAGAGGTGGGCCTGTTTGTCACTTAATACGGTACAGGTGCGCAAAGGTCAACTTGATATTCCGTCTTAAATTAGTATTATTTCATTATTAAGGGAGGCAGGAGCGATGGGGAAAAAACGAGTTTTAAGAGGACTCCTTGAAAGAGTATTTCGCAACGATTTGAACAAGAATGCTGATAGCATAGATGCTAAAGTAATATCCGCTAATACTGGAATTGATAACCTGACCACTAGTGGAGGAAGTAGTAATGATGCAGAGGTTATTGATGCAAGAGGAGTATATCCCTCATTAGGTGATAGATTAGATAATGTGGATTCGGTACTGGCAGAGAATGCAGCTAACTTAGAACTTTTTAAAAAACGTACTGGAGAAGTAGATGATACCGAACGATTGCAACGGGTAATTGACTATTGTGCTTCAAAAAAACAACCGCTTAAATTAAATGGTGGACAATTTACTGTAAGAGCACTAACGATTCCGTCCGGCATGAAACTGTATGGAGAAGGAGCAGTATTTATAAAGCCTAAATTAAACACGGCTCCATACAACATGACCGTTGAACAAATGAAATGGGTTCGGATGATGTCAATTAGTTATTCGGGAACAACAGATAGCGAAATAACGATTATTGAAGGGATTACACTCGATGGTAATTGTTGGAAAATGTGGGACACCCCTTCCTATGATCAAGAACAAGCATCATTATTATTTTGTATGGCGGATAGCCAAAAAAAAGGTCGGTTGAAAGTGCTAATCAATAATTGTCATTTTCGTAATAATGTTAGTGATGGTATTCACCTTTTTACGAATGTTGATGGGGAGATAACGTCGTGTTCTTCTTATGATTGCTTTCGAGGTGGACTTATTGTCACGGGTGGAAATTCACTTGTCAATGTAAATGGATTCCGTTTTATTTCTGACCGCCTGTCGGATGGTATTGATGTAGAAGTAGATTCAGTTGGATATGGAGATTCGGAACGGGTCATGCTGAACTTTAACAACATCATTATTGATAATGATTTAGATATTAGCTTACCGACTAATTCCGAATGTAATTTAACCAATGTGATTATGACCAGACCTGGGTTTTATTCCATCTTTGCTTTCGGGAATGCCGTGTTTAACATAATCAATGCAAAGCTTCAAACAAATAAACCAGGATATCCTGACGCTTGTTTTCTTAATAGAGGTGGACTGATCCGTGTAATGAATAGTGATTTTGTATTGGATGATGTAAATAATACGGGTTCAACGGCATGTAGTTTGTATTTTTACGACAATAATGATAAACAAGCCTATACCTTTGAAAATTGTAGATTTTCAGTAATCAATCGTCAGGCATCGAAAGAATATAGTGGTGTGAAAAGAACTAATTCGGATGGGAATTTTTGTCGAGTTGAATTTTCTAAATGTCATTTTACTGACACAATAGGATTTGGAATTGATATGCCAGCATCAAGAATTGAAGTGACCAAAACCAGATTTTCAACAAGTAAGTATGCGTATAGGGGCGGAAGTACGAATTATTGTAATGTTAATTTAGTGATGGATGGGATTGTTATCGATAATTCGACATGCAGGGAATTGTATTTATTTGACCATAAGACAACAGTTGAACATTACAATACCACTCTTTACAGCCTTGAAAATGCTCGAATAGATGGACCCTACTCGTATGATTACAGGGATGGGACATGGTACACCTCGTATATAGGTAATCGTACGATTTACGCAGGAGTAGACCCAACCTTAGTAAAATTTGTATGCGGGATAGTAGATGATGTTTTTATTGCAGATAGAACGTTAGTACTCGGAGGTGTGAAGCATAAAAAGTTTAAGTGTACAAAAATGAGTGATGGAACGAAAAGTGTTTGGGTGGCAACTGGTTAAAATTTTTTACAATAGCAGACAAGCTTGAAGTTAAATCTAATTATATTTCCAATCATGTCTTTCAAGACGATTTTAATGTGTGACATCTCCATTTTCAGAATTGATTCAGCATAGTAATAGCTTTTGCGAGTTAGATTTTTATAAATCCTTTAGCATGAGCACATTATATTGGGTTTCAATCGCGATATGTTACTATATTATTTAATCAAAGAAAAACGAGGTGTTGTCATGAAAATTGAGGTTTGGTCTGATTATGTTTGTCCGTTTTGTTATATAGGAAAACGACGTTTAGAAGAGGCGTTAAGTCAATTTCCACATAAAGATCAGGTTGAGGTTGAATTCAAAAGCTTTGAACTGGATCCGAATTCGCCGGTATACAGTGGTCAAAATATACATGAGGTATTAGCAAAAAAATATGGTATGAGTATTGAACAGGCTATACAAGCCAATCATGGTGTCGGTCAGCAGGCAGCAACCGTTGGATTGACGTTCAAATTTGATGAAATGAAACCGACTAATACGTTTGATGCCCATCGTTTGGCAAAGTTTGCAATGACAAAAGGAAAAGGGGCCGTCCTCTCAGAAAAGCTTCTTCAAGCTTATTTCACCGAATCAAAGCATATTGGAGATGTCGTTACATTGGCAGATATTGCTGAGGATTCAGGTTTAGATCGGCAAGAAGTAATAGCGGTTCTTAATGATAAGACCGCTTATGCAAACGAGGTACGTGCAGACGAAGGAATTGCCCAGCAGTATCGAATTGGCGGCGTGCCGTATTTTATTATCAATTCAAAATATGCTATTTCCGGTGCACAACCATTGGAAACTTTCAAGGGGGCATTACAAAGGGTTTGGGAGGAAGAATCCCTTGAACCAGTGCTACAGGATCTTTCAACTGACGAAGATGTTAGTTGTGCTGATGGCAGCTGCGTGATCCCTGAAAAAAATTAGGCCGTAAAATAACAATGGGAAAGGATGCCTAGGCTTCCTTTCCCATTGTTATTCTGAAAGACCACTTAGCAGCGTTTACGAATTCTTAATTCCCACATGTTCCCGTCTTTCCAACAGCTTTTCATTTGTTCGTTGCCACGAGATGTGTTCCGCCAATCGGAGCAACGCATGCTATGATTTCTTCTTGATGTACGGCGTCTGGATGTCTTTCTCCTCGAAGTCCGCCGTCGTGACGTATTTCTCCGTGACGTGATGCGATTTCTTGACGTCACACGTCTTGAAGTGTTTCTTCGAGATGTCATCCGACGCCTAGAAGTTCTTCGACGTGAAGTCCCGCGATTACGGCCAGGGTCTCTAAACATAAAATCCCCAAACCCACCACGCCTTACTTCATCTGCTGCACTTTGAATTTCCTCTGGTGAAATTTCACTCATAATTGCACCTCCTTTGAATCTAGAAAAGAGAGTATGAAATCTGACTGACTTTTTTGTACATAAAACTCACTCTTCTTTTACCAATTTACGTCTGAAAAGCTGTCCTTGAATGGGACAAACGCCTATGATATGAAAAAATGCCATCTAGTCGTGACCTGCATTCGTTATCCTTCATAGGAATAAGGGAAGGAGGAATTAGATCATGGACGAGGTTACAGGCATACCGCAATATAGGCTTTTTATTAAACCAATAGACCTAAGGGAACTAAAAAGAGACATTTGGATTGATGAACCGGTTCCCGCACAATTAACGATTGGCGGGAGAAGACTTGAGATTGATTTAAGTTATCGGGGATCCCATATTCGTGATTTTTCAAAAAAGTCTTATCAAATTGCATTCTATAATCCCAAAAAATTTAAAGGTTCCAAACAAATACATTTGAACGCTGAATTCAAGGATCCTTCCCTTATCCGAAACAAATTGTCCTTTGATTTCTTTTCAGAGATTGATGTTTTATCTCCACAATCAGGGCATATTTTTCTAACGCAAAATGGTAAAGCAGAAGGTGTTTATTTGGAAATTGAATCGGTCGATGAGAATTTTTTAAAAAGAAGAAACCTTCCAAACGGTAGTATTTTTTATGCGGTCGATGGTGATGCAAACTTTTCGCTGATGAGTGATTTAGACAAAGAAACGAAAAAATCACTAGATCTTGGCTATGAGAGAAAGTGCGGGACACCTGAAAATGATTATTACTTACAGGACTTCATCTTTAATATTAATACGCTTCTTCAAAGTGATTTTGAAAAAAAAATCCCGAAATATATCGACATCGAGAAATACCTTCGTTGGATTGCCGGGATTATTTTTACATCAAACTATGACGGGTTTGTTCATAACTACGCCCTTTACCGGAATGGGGATACTGGTTTATTCGAAGTCATTCCCTGGGATTATGATGCAACATGGGGACGAGATGTAAATGGAAAGGTGATGGAAGCGAATTATGTGCCGATAGATGGTTTTAATACATTAACAGCGAGGTTATTAGACGTTGATCATTATCGAAAACGCTACCGATCCCTGCTTGAAGAAATAATGAACCATCAATTTACCATAGAATTTATGTTGCCCAAGGTTGAAAAACTGCTCAAACGGATTCGTCCCCATGTGTTGCAAGATCCTTATAAAAAACAAGGTATTAATGAGTTTGATAAGGAATCAGAAGTAATCGCTCGGTATATCGAGGAAAGAAGAATATACGTGCAAAGAAAATTGACCAAATTGGAGTAGAAAATGAAAGATAAAAGATGCCGATTGGCATCTTTTTTTCAGGGCTATTTCTGAGTTATGGGATTATCGTCGTCTAATAGGTCTCCATATGTTACCATCCAAAATATATCCTTCCACTTCAAAATTATCATTTGGCGTTGCGCTCCATCCAAAGTTGTCATGTCCCCTATTACTCCACCTTGAATGGTTACAGCATCTTGACCCGCCTCTTCTAGATGTAATTCTTCGCGAAGTATTTCGTCTAGAAGTATTACGTCTTGAAGTGTGGCGATTTCTAGAGGTATTTCGTCTAGAAGTATTGCGTCTTGAAGTGTGGCGATTTCTAGAGGTGTTTCGTCTAGAAGTATTGCGTCTTGAAGTGTGGTGATTTCTAGAGGTATTGCGTCTAGAAGTATTGCGTCTTGAAGTGTGGTGATTTCTAGAGGTATTGCGTCTAGAAGTATTGCGTCTAGAAGTAACCATTAAGGAAGTTTGACGATTTCTAGAAGTATTGCGTCTAGAAGTAACCATTACGGAAGTTGGGCGATTTCTGGAAGTATTGCGTCTAGAAGTAACCATTACGGAAGTAGGACGATTTCTGGAAGTATTGCGTCTAGAAGTAACCATTACGGAAGTAGGACGATTTCTAGAAGTATTGCGTCTAGAAGTAACCACCACGGAAGTATTCGGCCTTGTTGAATTTCTCCTTGAAGTCCTTCGATGTCTAGGCGGTTTTGGCCCATGATGTTTTCTGTGGTGTGATCGCTTTTTGGATCCCGGGTCATTAAACATATGTCTTCCATGCCCGGACCTTTTTACTTGTTCTGCAGCTTTCTGAATATTATCAGAAGAAAAGTGTCTCATTTTTTCACCTCTAATTAAGATTGAAAAGGGAAGACGTAGGCATTAATCAAGATTTTGCTCGTCTCCTGTTCTCCTATTAATCTACGTAGGTGCAGTTCTATTTGTATAGGGGAATTGCTCAAAATAAAAAAAAGATTGTCCAAAAACAACATAAAAAAGGTGGATTTTATTATTTGGTCAGCAGTTTATTCAAAACCTGCAGTTATTGGCCCATAAAGGCTAATCAATTCAGCTCCTTATTTTATTTAAACTTGAAATTTTCCCAGGCAAGAAAATTTACTAAATTTTAAGGAATTTGTCAAAACAATGGTGAAATTATAAGTGAATTTTCAAAAAATAAAGGAGAAGAGGGGAAATTAACAGCGCAATTGATAAAAAGGGTAGTGATTTTAAATATTCACTGCCCTTTATTAATTTTATGATGATTTCTCGTTCTTAAAGTAATTAAAGCTTACTAATACATGTTTTGAAAGTTCCAAGAAAATTTATTAATATTCTTTCAATTACAAAAATGGTAAACTAGTAAAATATTTATTAAAAAAGGGGACGGAACAAAATGATTAAAGCGATTTTTTTTGATTTAGATGATACTTTGCTTTGGGATCAGAAAAGTGTAAAGCAAGCCTTTGAAACTACGTGTAAAGTAGCGGAAGATAGGTACGGTATAGATCCCCATCAACTAGAGGAAGCGGTTCGTGAGGCCGCAAGAAATCTTTATGCTTCCTATGAATTTTACCCTTTTACGCAAATGATTGGGATCAATCCATTTGAAGGATTATGGGGGGATTTTTTAGATGTTCATTATGATGATTTTAAAAAAATGAAAGAGACGGTCCCTGCCTATCGAAAAGATGCCTGGATAGCAGGGCTTTTGACAATGGGTATTGATGACCCTGAATTTGGCTATGTCTTAGCAGAACGTTTTCCAAAGGAGCGCAGAAAGGTACCGTTTGTATATGAGGAATCTTTTAAAACACTTGATGCCTTAAAAGGCAATTACCAGCTCCTTCTTTTGACAAATGGCTCACCTGATTTACAAAAAACGAAACTGGAGTTAACGCCAGAATTTGTCTCTTATTTTGACCAAATCGTGATTTCAGGCTCTTTCGGCAGAGGAAAGCCTGATCCTGCCATTTTCGAGCATGCTCGATCACTACTTTCATTAAAGAAAGAGGAAGTGATTATGGTTGGGGATAACCTCATGACCGATATACTTGGCGCAAATCGAGCGGGAATCACAACCGTTTGGATCAACCGTCATAACAAAGAGCGAAATGAAATCATCCCTACGTATGAAATTAAGCATTTGGAGGAGCTTTTTCCTATCTTAGCGAAAATGTCGGGGGGATATTAAAGAAAAAAATGGCACAAGCAATTTTTCAAAACTGTTTTAACTTTTTTACATGTATCTTGAAAATGTCAGGGGGCAAAAGGTATATAAGGGTTTCTATTAGAAGTTCAATCATAGTCTTATCAATTTTATTTTTTGGATAAAAATAATGGGGCCATTTTTATTGGCCCCATTTCCTGTAATGTTTCATGTATTATTCCAACTTAAAAATAGCTTCCCCAATTCCCATTTCTGTTTTTAGCTTGATGATGACATCAGCTTTTTCATAGGCTTCATTAACATAAATGCCATTGCCTTTGGAAATAAAATCAACAAATTCTGCTTTGCCAATTCCTTTTGATGAATCGATTTTTACCCCTACATCTGCAGGAAGAATAATGGTTGATTTTCCAACTCCCATTTTCAACGAGGCGTTAAAGCTCTTTTTCCACTTTCCGCTGAGGTCAATCGTAATATCGCCAACACCAGCGCTAACATCAAGACCGCTAAGATTTATACCTTTTAAATCCAACTTGGTTTTTGAAGCCACTGAATTAATAGTTAGAAAAAAAGTATACTTTTGTCATTTCGAAATTGTCTAAATAATCCCCATAATAGGTTGAATTTCTTTCACAAGAATAGTATTATTAGTCACGGAAAAGTTCCATTAAGGATGGTACACTTTTACTATCAGATATTTTACATCAGAGTGGGGCAGCTTATATGCAAAATAAACTACCTTTTTCAAGGTATTTCATCATAGGAGTTATGTTATTTGCATTATTTTTTGGTGCAGGGAACTTAATTTTTCCGGCAGGACTTGGGCAAGTGGCAGGAACGAACATTTGGATGGCAATTGGAGGATTTTTAATAACTGGAATCGGTCTTCCATTCCTCGGGATTTTGGCAATGGGATTTTCCGGCAGTAAGAATTTACAAGAGCTTGCAGGCAGGATTCATCCTCTATATGGGGTAATCTTTACGTCACTACTTTATTTAACGATAGGACCATTTTTTGCAGCACCTAGAACTGGAGCTGTTGCGTATGATATCGGGATTGCACCGTTTGTTGGTGAAGGCTTTGGACAAGTTGGATTAATTCTTTTCACATGTGTTTTCTTTTTCGTCACGTTGTGGTTTTCTTTAAACCCAGCTAAGATTGTTGACAATGTAGGAAAAATACTATCTCCTGGAATTATCATTTTAATTCTTGTTTTATTAGTTATGGTAATTGTAAAACCAGTCGGTTCAATTGGTGCACCACAAGAGTCATATGCAAACGGGGCGTTCATGAAGGGCTTAATGGAAGGCTATAACACGATGGACGCACTTGCGTCACTTGTATTTGGGATTATTGTCATCAATGCTATACGTTCGATGGGTGTAACGTCTACTCGCGGAATTCTCTTGGCTTCGGCTAAATCCGGAATTGTTGCAATTGTTTTTCTAGGAATCATCTATGTTGGCATTGCCTATTTAGGGGCAACAAGCACAGAAGCGTTCGGTCTTTTTGATAATGGGGGACCAGTTCTCGAAAAGGCAGCATCTTATTATTTTGGATTGTTAGGAAAAGTGATGTTATCAATTATTATCATCCTTGCCTGTTTGACGACGAGCATCGGATTGATGACAGCTTGCGGAGAATACTTCCATACGTTGTTTTCTAAGATCAGTTACAAAATGTGGGTCGTCTTCTTTTCAGCGGTTTCTTTTGTTGTTGCGAACTTTGGATTATCGAACATCATTCATTTCTCGATCCCAGTGTTAATGTTGTTATATCCGTTGGCCGTCGCATTAATGCTGCTGACATTTTTGTCAAAGCTATTTAACCATTCGCGGTTCGTATACGCAGCGGCTATCACAGTTACATTTATGATCAGTTTGATCGATGGCTTAAAAACATTCTGCAAACTGCTAGAAATTGAATATTTTGGGTGGTTAAAATCGATTATTTCATTTTATGAAAAGACCTTGCCACTTTATCATGATGGCCTTGGATGGCTGCTTCCAGTATTCATTACCATTTTGATTATCGGAGTGATCGTTCGGGTGCAGAATTTCACTTCCCTTCGTCTTAAGAACAAAAAAGAAGGGACCCTTTAACATCTCCACAATGGTGGAGATGTTTTTTCTTCAATTAAACATAAAAATATTATGTAAACTAAAAATCGACTGATAGAGGTGTTTTCGATGGAATTAAGACAATTGCAATTTTTCATTGAGGTAGCCAAGCATAAAAGCATTACAAAGGCAGCCGAAAATATGCATATTTCACAGCCTGCTTTAAGCAAGTCAATCATTGCATTAGAAGAAGAACTTGGCATGACTTTGATCATTCGTACTAATAAGACGAGCGATTTGACAGATGCAGGGAAGGTGGTAATGGATTATGCCCAGAAGATGAATGTCCTGCTTGATGAAATGAAAACTTCATTAAATGATATGACAAACCTAGCAAGGGGACAAATCAATATTGGTCTTCCTCCTTTTATCGGAAGTTTATTTTTTCCAAAGGTCATGGCTAAGTTTCATCATGCCTATCCCAATATCGAACTGAATATTACCGAGTATGGCGGTGCAAGGGTCGTAAAGAGTGTTGAGGAAGGTGAATTTGAGCTTGGTGTAGCGGTACTGCCGCTTGATGAACAGCAATTTAATGTATATCCCATTGTAGAAGAGGAAATGAAGCTGTTGGTCTATAAGGATCATCACTTAGCTAGAAGGAAAGTAGTTGATATAAAGGAATTATTGAATGAGGAGTTTATTTTTTATCATGAGGAATTCGCCCTGAATCAAATAATGAGAAACCATTTCATATCCGCTGGTTTTGTGCCCAAAATCTTGTTTAAAAGCTCTCAGTGGGATTTGATGACCGAAATGGTGGCTGCAAACCTTGGCATCACGATTCTTCCTCAATCTATCTGTAACCGTGTGGTAAACTCGGATATTAAGGTTATCGATCTCAAGCAAGAGATCCTTTGGAGGCTGGCAGTCCTTACAAAGAAAGACCGTTATATTTCTAATGCCGGAAGGACCTTTATAGATTTTATCTTAAAAGACCCATTATAACTTTTAGTTATGAAAATCATTCTGAATATGTATTTTACGAATGACGAAAATCAGGGTAACATTACTCTATAGTTAATTTCGTGAGGCAAAAGAGAGGACATTTACCCTTTTTTTGCGTAAAGGAAGGATTTTTTACGATGAAACTTGGAGTAATTATTATACAAGTATTATTTTTACATGCGTTTTTATTTTTGGGAGCGGCGTTGAAAGAAGTGATACCTCTCCCAATTCCTGCTTCGATGTTCGGATTATTTCTCCTTTTTTTGGCACTTTTCCTCAAGATCATTAAGCTTGAGTGGGTGGAAAAGGGTGCCAATTGGCTATTGGCCGAGCTGCTGCTTTTCTTTATCCCTTCAGCCGTTGGGATTGTGAATTATGATGAAATTCTCAGTATCCAGGGAGCCGAGATTGTAGTGTTAATTGGGATAAGCACTGTCATTGTTATGGGGATGACGGCGTTAATTGCGGAAAAAATAATCGGAAAGAAAAGGAGTGAACTGCATTGATGATGATAGTATTTTGCATCGTAACGTATCTCATTTACCGTTTTTCAAAAATGGCTTATGGAAAATGGAGCATTTCACTTTTTCATCCATTATTGGTTTCACCAATTCTTTTAATTGTCTTGATTTCAGTTACGAATGTCTCAGCTAATCAATACCTGAACGATACCAAATGGCTGACCAATTTGCTGGGACCGGCTACGGTTGCTTTTGCAGTACCGATCTATAAGAATTTGAGGATTATTAAAAAATATATAGGTACCATAATTATCAGTATCACATTTGGAACGTTGGTAGCGATTTTTTCATCTTATGGTTTGTCAAAATTGCTTCACTTGAAATATGACTTTATTATTTCTATCCTTCCAAGATCCATTACAACTCCGATTGCAATTGAGGTATCGAAAGAAATCGGCGGTCTGCCTACATTGACGACTGTTTTCGTGATTATCACTGGTGTGGTTGGCGGTGTTGTTGGACCTGCAGTGATTAAATGGCTTTCGATTAAAACACCAATTGCTAAAGGTCTTGCCTTAGGCATGGGCGCCCATGGAGTTGGGACTAATAAAGCAATGGAATATGGAAAAACAGAAGCTACCTTTTCATCCCTAGCGATGATTTTTGCAGCATTGATTACCTTAATCTGGGGTGCACTGCTGATTCCTTCTTTAATGAATTTGAATATTCATCATCTATTTTAGAAAAGGTCTTTTTTATGTTATTGGATACCGTTTCTATAAAAAAAAGAGAGAGTAAGGGTTCCTATAGAGGTTTTAGGAGCCCGTTTCTGTGAAAAAAAGGAGAGAAAGGGTTCCAATAGAGATTATTGGAGCCTTTTCTATAAAAATACGAGAGAAAAGTGTTCAATGTAGAAGCTCGTGAATAGGACATTTGTAGGAAACAATAGCCAGATGACGGGGAAATAGGTATAATAAATTTACTGATTATTTATTGTTTAAAAAAAACACTTATTATTATGAAGAGGATATCCCTATGAACGTGGTAAAAAAATTGGATCCCTATTTCTGCAATGTATCATCGGTGTAGAAGTGCTAATCCTGATCGCTGCCTTTCCTGTTTTGTTTGCAAATTTAACCATTCATATAACAGAATATTTTCATACCATCTACGAGTTAAATATAAGAGTCTTTACTTTAGGAACCTTTTTAACAGTAGACGGCAAAAGTTCTTTATTTCCGTTTATTTTCGATAGATACTTCGAGTCTATGAAAATACTAGGTTTGGGCATTGTTCTAGCATGCTTAATTGCTTTTCTCCTTACATATCTAGCACTGATCTTGTTCCGAAAAAGAATGAAAGCTATTAAATATGTACTTGAGGTAGCAGAATCAATCCCTGATTTAATGTTAATTTTATTATTACAAATGGCAGTCATTCTGATTTATCAAAAAACTGGAATCAAACTGGCTCAAGTTGTATCCGTTAGGGAAAAAGCTGCCTTGCTACCTGTGATTAGCGTAGGTTTACCGATTAGCTTTTACATAACAAAAGTCCTCATCCATCACATTGAGGAAGAATTGGAGAAACAATATATTACCTTAGCTAAAGCAAAGGGATTATCTTTCCCATATATATTAAATCTCCATGTCCTCAGAAATATTGCTGATGGGATCTTTGGAAATTCAAAAACTATTTTCTGGTCGATGCTGTCAACCCTTGTGGTGGTGGATTACTTATTTAATATGAATGGTTTGCTCCGCGTGATGTTAACCGGAACTGATCCCTTTATTATCGGCTGTATTCTAATCTTTGTTCCATTTTTTATTCTCTACCGAATATATGAATGGATTAGCTTCGATAACAGAAAGGATATTGGGTAGATGGCTATTTTTTTACTTAAGAGAAAAAGATTTGTTGTTAGTGTACTATTTCTGGTCACTCTTTTTACCTGGAGTATCTTAAATAACGGGGAAATCCAACAGGTAAGGTTTAATACGGATAAAAGTGGAAATCTCCTGGATGCACCTCCATACCCGCCATTTTCGGTATTTCTACTTGGGTCTGATAGATTAGGATATGATCTCGGGCAGATGATGATAGTAGGGGCGAAATACACCATTGGTATTACCCTCCTAGTGGCCATTCTAAGGATGTTTTTATCGATTATTTTGAGCGCCTTTATCTATTCATTAAAACCAAAAATATACTCGGTTTTAAAAAGCATTTTTGAACCCTTTTCAGTCGTTCCGCAAACCATTATTGCGTATTTTATCCTCGTTAGTGTGTTATGGATGCCGATCGATGGGTTTCCAAATCCTTTTTGGCAGCGGGCATTATTTGAAACGATCATTTTAGTGATCATTGCCATCCCGAACCTCACGATTCAGCTTTCGGGTGAAATGAGACAAGTAGAAAAAGAACCATTTATTGAAGCGGCAAAAATACTTGGGGCAAGTCAGACAAGCATCTTTTTCAAACATATTATTCCACATGTATATGAAAAGTGGATTTTGCTCTTTGGACAACAATTTATTCAAGCCCTTCAGCTTTTGGCTCATCTTGGTTTTATGAAGCTTTTTTTTGGAGGTTCATTCATTGCCTATGGCGATAGTAACGACCCGCCACGTTCGATATCATATGAATGGTCCGGAGTCATAGGAGACAGCATTAGCTATCTATTTTCAAACCAATGGATAATTTTGGTTCCTATTATCTTTTTTGTGTTAACAGCCATTAGTGTGGCGCTCATCAATGATTCAGTGAAAGCATTTTTTCAACATAAGGAAGTAAATCAAGCTAAAAGGTGAAAGAGAAAACTATGATTCTAATAGAATGGGGAGCTAACTCAATGTTTACATCTTAACCAATCCAATTAGGGGAGGAGAAATGATGCTGCGGAGGGTAATTGCCGTTACGGACGATGAGAATAGTGTAAAAAACGCGATAAGAGAGGTATTAAGATCAAAACATAAGGGCTATGAAGTTGCCCTTGATTTAACGAGAATCAAAGATAAAGATCGAAAAAAAGAAATCATGAAACTGTTAACAAAGTATTAACAGAGTAACACCAATAAAGAACGAGCCTCACCAATTGGGGGCTCGTTTTTATGTGGTAATGGACTTAATCATTATCGACAAATTCATATTCAGATGGTTTCATCTTTTGATGAATGGGCAATTGTTAAATTGACCGCACATTTACTTCATTGTTTAATAATGGTAATAATTGACGAACAGCATAGGCAAAACCGTCTTCATCATTGGTCTTCGTGATAATATCTGCTTTTTGCTGAACATGGAGAGGAGCATTTTCCATCGCAACAGATGTAGTCGCAACTTCAAATTGTGCGAGATCGTTTCCGCCGTCGCCAAAAGCAATAATTTCATCAAAGGTTAGATTCATCATGTCCTGATACCGTAATAAAGCCTTCCCCTTATGGGCTTCCCATGATGTTATTTCCACATTATTAGGGAAGGACGAAGCCATCGATATCGGAAAATTACCGGATAATGCGGCTTTCACTTCTGCAATTTTTTCTTGCTGGTCTTGATGGGCTAAAGCAATTAGTTTATAGATTTTTAGATTGTCTTTTTGAAGAATTTCATCATAATTGAATTCTTGAAATAGTGTGTCTAGTTCTTGTCTTGTTTTCCCATGTAATGGCGGCAAGGTGGAAGGAAAGCCGCCATGATTTGTGTAAACAAGAATTCCAACCCCCATCTTCTTTAAAATTGAGAATATTTCTTTATAAGTTGCAACAGATAGAGTCGCTTCAAACAGCAGCTCTCTCGTTTTAGAGTATAAAACAGAACCATTGATACAAAAAATAGGGACCTCCATGTTTTGAATCGCTTTTAACTTAATCACATCTGCTAAAGCCCGACCAGTGTTCAAAATAAGGCAATGACCTTGTTCCTGAAGTTCGTTTAAAGCTTTGACATTCTCTTCCGAAATTTCATGCTCAGAGTTTAATAACGTACCGTCTAAATCTATTGATAAACATTTCATGGTTTGTCATAATTCCTTTCCATTCAATCTTATAGACTACTATATCAGATTTATATAGGTTGGGGGGCTGGTAATATTCTGATGAACAGGCTAGGATTCCATTTTTAACTTAACGTAAAAGGCAAGCCCGTATTTACAGGCTTGCCTTTATCTATATGATCTATGAAAAACGCAGCAGTTATCCGCGTCTTCCGCCTCGGCCGCCCCGTTTTGATTCCGTGTTGCGTTTGAGGCTAGATAAACTCTCTTCACTTGACTTCAAAAACTTAGCCATTTTATCTTCAAAACTTTCCTTCGGTTTGAAATTACCTTTTGAACGAAAGTCTTTAGAACGGCTATCGGCCCTCCCCTGACGTGGCGGGCGTTGTGAATAAGAAGAGGCTTGACCCTCAGGTCTTTCTATTGCTTTTTTGATGGATAAGGCAGTTTTTCCGTCCTTCTCACTAATTACTTTTACTTCGACTACGTCGCCTATTTTGAGATGATCATTTACATCTTTTACATAGCTGTCCGCTACCTCACTAATATGCACGAGGCCTGTTGAGCCACCCGGTAATTCTACGAATGCTCCAAAATTAGTGATACCTGTTACTTTACCTTGTACTTTACTGCCAACTTCGACTGACATTGAAATATAGTTCCCCCTCAATAATGTTAAAGACACTTTATTATAACAAATATTTATGAAAAAGAATATCACCATTATTTTTAAGAGTGGCACCTATCAGTCGTGGTTAATAATTGCGCTCAATAACAAAATGAGTTAAATCACCGCGGTAGATGGTTCTTGAATATTCTATAATAGAACCGTCACTTAGATAAGCTAAGGTTTCAAGGAGAAAACATGGTTCGCCTCTATTGATTTTCAGCTTTTCGGCTGACTCCTCATCCGCGATAAATAATTCAAGATTTTCGATGGTCTTGCTTATTTTTAAATCGAATTGGCTCGCTAATTGATTGTATAATGATTTTTCACAGCCTTTTCTTTTTATTGCAGGTGTTTTATACCATGGTAAATATGCCGTCTCATATTGGATGGGTTCATCATTAACATAGCGAATCCTTTCTAATTGATTAACAGGGTCGCCTTCTTTTAGCTTTAATTGCTCACTAAGAAACTCGTCTGCCGGCAGAACGTCAAGATTTATTACTTTAATAAGCGTTTTTTTTCCTTGCATCGTGATTTGTTTGGAAAAGTGGTCAACCGTAGTGGTTAAGGTTTGTCTTACCTTGTTTCCAGATACAAACGTTCCGCTTCCCCTTTTTCGAAAAACAATACCATCAATCGTTAATTGCTGCAAAGCTGTTCTTACTGTTGTCCGGCTTACGCCAAACTTTTCACAAAACTCGGCTTCAGTCGGCAATTGAGAATTCGGTTTATATTCTCCATTATTAATTAATTGAATGATTGCGTCCTTTACTTGAAGATGGAGGGCGCTTCCGTCTTTTATATCTTCCATCATCTTTTATTCCTCCCTTACTATATATAGATAGTCACAAATTAGAAATGTCATGTCTAAAAAATACTTTTTGTAAAATTGTTATCACAAATTTTTAAAAGGTATGATAATTTTTCAGAATGGTTAATACAATGATAATGCTCAAACAAACTTTTGACATAGCTTATTGTACATTAAGGGGAGGGAGAAAGACGGGACTCAAAGGTTTCATTCAGAATTATTTTGTATTGTTCCTGTTTAAAAGGCCATTATTTTATGTTTTTGTAAACGCTCTCATTAAATAAAGGGGGTCATTATGAACATCTTATTATGCTGCTCTGCTGGTATGTCTACAAGTCTGTTAGTTTCTAAGATGGAGGCAAGTGCGAAATCCCAAGGTATTAATTGCAAAATATGGGCTGTGGGATCCACTGAAGTAAATGACAAAATCGATGAGGCTGATGTATTGCTTCTCGGCCCACAGGTTCGTTACCTTCTTACCCAGTTAAAAAAAACAGGTGAACAGAAAGGGATTCCTGTTGCGGCGATTGACCCCAGGCATTATGGTCTTTGCAATGGGGCTGAAGTGTTAAAGCAAGCCATTAACCTACTAAATGGGGAGTGAGAATACGATGAGCTTCGTTGACAAATATATCATGCCTTTTGCTAATAAACTCGGAAACAACAGACATCTACTAGCAATTCGGGACGCGTTGGTTGGAATGATTTCGATCACGATGATTGGTTCTTTATCCGTCTTATTAACAAACCTTGGTCAAGTACCAGGAATAGGAAAACATTATCAAAATTTAATGATTTCCCTCTTCGGAGAGAGGTGGAACACCCTTGGTTCAGATATTTAGTGGGGGACCCTTGCCTTTATGACCATTTTCGCTGTCTTTGGAATTGCCCATAAATTGGTGAAGTCCTATGGGGATGATGGTTTCGAAGCCATGCTAGTAGCGGCTGCATCCTTTTTTGTCTTGATTCCTCAAGTCGCTAATGTATCGATTACACCTGAGGGAGGAGAAGCGGTTACCGGCGGCGTGTGGGGGGTAATCAGCTGGAATTACTTTAATGCCACCGCCCTTTTTACCGGTATTATTGTAGCGATTGTCGCAACGGAAATATTTGTTCGATTGGCAAAAGTGAAGTACTTAGTGATTAAACTACCGGAAGGCGTTCCGCCTGCAGTCTCCCGATCTTTCGCTAAGCTTGTTCCGGGAATGACGACCATTTTTGTGATAGGGTTGTTTGGCTTGCTTTTACGTAAATTTATCAGTGACGGGACGTACCTGAACGACTGGATCAATAAGGTGCTGGTTACACCGCTTACTGGTGCAGTTGATACGATGCCATTTGCTATTCTCGTGGTTCTCCTTGTGCATGGATTTTGGATTCTTGGTCTCCACGGCCCGAATATCCTTGGAGGCATAACCACACCGTTAATGACAAAGCTTGGGCAAGAAAATGTAAATATGTATGCTCAAGGTGTGAAAGATTTAAATGAATATAATATTCTTGCAGGATCCTTCTTGGATGCTTTTGTCTACCTTGGCGGTTCCGGAGCAACGTTAGGCTTGCTTATTGCGATGCTAATTGCAGGAAGAAAACGAAATAAGCAAATCATTGCCTTAGGGACTCCACCTGGAATTTTCCAAATCAACGAACCAGTATTATTTGGCCTGCCGATTGTGTTAAATCCGATATGGTTTATTCCGTTTATCCTTGGCCCAATTATAATGACGGTAGTCGCCTATTTATCTATTAGTTTAGGTTTGGTTCATCCGATAGTAGCTGATATTCCTTGGGTAACCCCTGCCATTGTGGGTGGCCTGTTGGCAACTGGAGGTCACTTATCCGGCGCTGTGTTAGCAGCAGTTAATTTATTGATTTCTGTGTTGATCTATCTGCCGTTTGTTATTGCTGTTGGGAGAATTGAAGCAAGAAAAGTGAAAGAATAAACGTCTACCGAAACGATTGTGGACTAAATTCCTCTAAAAAATTCAGTGTGGCCCCTTAGTAAGTACGTTAATTTTTATTCAGGGCCTTTTTTAAATCATGTCGTTTACATATTTTTTAATTGTCACTACACGAGGAGTGAGAGAATGAAAAAGGGATTAAAAAGTAGTAACAATTGGCGGTGGCTCCAGCTATACACCTGAACTCATTGAAGGTTTCATAAACTATCATAACGAGCTCCCTGTCCAAGAACTATGGCTGGTAGATATTGAAGAAGGGAAGGAAAAACTTGAAATTGTCGGGAATTTGGCAAAAAGAATGGTGCAAAAGGCTGGGGTTCCGATTCAAATTCATTTGACTTTGAATCGGAAAGAAGCATTAAAGTCTGCTGATTTTGTAACTACACAAATTCGGGTTGGGCAGCTGGCAGCACGCGAACTGGATGAACGAATACCGTTAAAGCATGGAGTTCTTGGTCAGGAGACGAACGGACCCGGCGGCTTATTTAAAGCACTTAGGACGATTCCCGTCGTCCTCGAGATTTGCCGTGAAATGGAGGAGTTTTGTCCGGATGCCTGGCTGATTAATTTTACAAATCCTGCCGGCATGGTGACAGAGGCGGTACTTCGCCATAGCAATATTCATAAAGTTGTCGGGCTTTGCAATGTGCCAATTGGTATGGAAATGGGAGTTGCCAAGCTATTAGATGTGAACCATGATCTTGTGAGAATTGATTTTGCCGGCTTGAACCATATGGTGTACGGATTAGATGTCTTTGTGGATGGCGTTTCCGTAAAGGATCGAGTGATTGACTTAATTACGGATCCTGAAAAAAGCATTACGATGCAAAATATTCATGCTATGGGCTGGGAACCGGAATTCCTAAAGGCGTTGAATGTTCTTCCCTGTCCTTATCATAATTACTATTATAAATCAGGAGAAATGCTGGAGAAGGAAATAAAAAATTTTAAAGGTGGCGGGACACGTGCAGAGGTAGTCAGGAAACTGGAAGAGGAATTGTTTAAATTATATAAAGATCCTAATCTTTCAATAAAACCGCCACAGTTAGAGCAACGCGGTGGTGCCTATTATAGCGAGGCAGCAGTAAGGCTAATTCACTCTATTTATACTGAAAGAAGGGATATCCAGGCAGTTAATACGATGAACAAAGGGGCCATCGGCGGTATTCCCTATGAATCGGCCGTTGAGATCAGCTGTATGATCACGAAGGATGGACCGAAACCTCTGGCAATGGGTCAGCTGCCAAACGCTGTAAATGGGTTGATCCAACAAATTAAATCATTTGAACGGGCGGCGATTGATGCTGCTATTAGCGGTGATTATGGCAAAGCTCTATTGGCAATGACGATCAATCCGCTTGTGCCAAGCGACCGTGTTGCGAAGATTATATTAAATGAAATGCTTGAAGCACACAAAAAGTATTTGCCGCAGTTTTTTAGCTAGTTTGGGAGGAGAGAGGGCATGGAAAACTTGGAACAGATCATTTTTCAAATTATTCTCCATGGCGGCAACGGACGAAGTGCCGCCATGGAAGCCATTCAAGCTGCAAAGCATGGCAGCTTTACAGAAGCAAAAGAAAAACTGCAGGAAGCGGCTGCTGCTTTGAATGAAGCCCATCATGTGCAAACCTCACTCATTCAAGGTGAAATCAGAGGTGACAAAATGGAGATTTCGCTGTTAATGGTTCATGCTCAAGACCATTTAATGAATGCGATGATAGTTAAGGAAATGGCTTCAGAAATAGTTGAATTATACGAGAAACTCCTATGATCTTTACACGGATTCCAAAATACTAAACAGGTGATGACAACATGATTAAATTGATCGTAAACGCAGATGACTTTGGTTTAAGCCCTGGTGTAAACCATGGAATTATGGACGGATATAAATATGGAATTGTTAATTCAACCTCGATGATGATGAACATGGATTGGATAGAACATGCGATTCATTTAGCAAAAAATCATCCTGACCTAAGGATAGGAATTCACCTTGTCCTTACCTGTGGACGGCCAGTAACCAAGAGTGCCTCATCATTAGTGAATGAACATGGCGCTTTCTTATCCATATCTGAGTTAGGAAGGAAGGCAAAGGTTTCATTAACTGAAATCGAAAACGAATGGACAGCACAAATCGAGCAATTTTTAGAAACTGGTTTGAAGCCTTCGCATCTTGATAGCCATCACCACATCCACACTTTAAAAGAACTGCAGCCAGTGATCAGGAATATATCTAAAAAATACAGGCTTCCGGTAAGACGAAATGGCAAAATCCCTATTGAAGGCGTAGAATCTAGAGCAGATATTTCGCTGTTTGATTTTTACAATGAGGGGGTTAGGGAGGATTTTTTCAACAACCTTTCAACACATCTTGAGGATGGAACGACTGCTGAAATCATGTGCCACCCTGGCTACTTGGATAATACACTTTTAAACTTGTCTTCATATACGTTTATAAGATTGACAGAGTTAGAGATTCTGACCTCAACCATTTTACCTCAACACTTTGTCTTATAATTAAAATAATCTCAAAAAGGTACCTTCGTAAGATAGGTACCTTTTATTATGCCTATATAATATTAATATACCTATTTTTGTATTTTTTTACCAAAAATAACCTCAAACCCCTTGACCCCATCAGCAACAAAAAATGATGCTTTTAAATTCCATTACAATACAGCCAAATTTAACCAAACTCGTGGTGATTCTGCACACTAAACTTACCTATGATAGTAAATCTTCAACCAAAAAGCTAATGATATGCATCGGAATTTTTTTGTGAAAAGGGGATTATGAACATTCAGTGACACATTCACTCAATTTGTGTCTTTTCCATGGATTTGATATTAAGATATATCCAAGGATGTGATTTTTATCACATACAAAAAATGAAAATTCATACCATTGGTTTTCTAGAATAATGGAAAGGGGACAATCAACAAAATGAAATGGGCTTTATTGACTCTTCTTTTTACAATAGCCGCAGTGCTAACAGGTTGTGAACCATTAATGGTCTTGGATCCTAAAGGACCGCAAGCTGCAACACAAGCCAAGGACATTATGCTGTCAATCGGAATTATGTCGGTTATTGTTCTGGCCGTTTTTGGTATCCTGATATTTATGCTGACAAAATATCGTGCATCGAAACAAAGTAAAAATTATGAACCTCCCCACATTGAAGGGAGTGTTCTTGTTGAAACAATTTGTGTTGGAATTCCAGTACTAATTGTCATTTTCCTCTCAATTGTGTCTGTTCAAAGTAACTATAAAGTTGAGGCTAAACCGACGGGGTATGGTGATAAAGAACCATTAATTATTTATGCTTCCTCCTCAAATTGGAAATGGCATTTTAGTTATCCGGAAGAAAACATTGAAACAGTCAATTATCTATACATTCCAACAGACCGGCCAATTGAATTTAAGCTTTATTCATATGGACCCATCACTAGTTTCTGGATACCACAACTCGGAGGACAAAAATACGCGATGTCTGACATGGTCAACACGCTTCACTTAGCAGCAGATGTTCCAGGTGAATACATGGGTCGAAATGCAAACTTTAGCGGAAAGGGTTTCGCTGAAAATACGTTTAATGTTAAAGCCATGTCTGAGGATGAATTTTCTAAATGGGTTAAGGAAGTTAAAAAAACCGCTAAACCACTGACAGAAGACAAATTTGCTGAATTACTGGAACCAGGGCACTTGGGGCAGTCCACATATACTGGCACGCATTTAGGATTTTTGCCGCCTCCTGAAGGGGAAAATGGCGGACACAACCATGGGTCAAGCCATTCAATGAAAGCGGAAAAAAATGATCCATCAAATGAAAGCAGTTCAGAATCTGAACATCATCACCATTAATATTTTTTAAGATTGATAACTTTGAAAAAAATACTCTTGAAAGGAGTCATATTAGTATGGATTTCTTTGATCGTTTTGCCATACCACATCCAAGTCCAGTGATTTATGCCTCAATGGTTGCCATCGGTTTAACAGTAATCGTGATCATAGCCGGTTTAACCTATTTTAAAAAATGGGGTTATCTATGGAGTGAATGGTTAACGACTGTTGACCATAAACGGATTGGGATTATGTATTTAATATCTGCTCTTTTAATGTTATTTCGCGGCGGGGTGGACGCGATAATGATGCGGGCACAGCTTGCTGTTCCTGAAAATAAGCTGCTCGATGCCCAGCATTATAATGAAATTTTCACCACTCACGGAGTCGTAATGATTATCTTTATGGCAATGCCATTCATTATGGCATTAATGAACTTTGTAGTGCCGTTACAGATTGGGGCGCGCGATGTAGCGTTCCCGCGCTTAAATGCCTTAAGTTTCTGGCTATTCTTCATGGGCGCAATGCTATTTAATATTTCTTTCGTTATTGGTGGTTCTCCTGATGCAGGATGGACATCGTATTTCCCTCTGGCAGGAACAGAATTTAGCGAATCAGTTGGATCGAATTATTATATGATAGCGATTCAAATTGCCGGTATTGGGACGTTAATGACGGGGATCAATTTTATCACGACCATTCTTAAAATGAGAGCACCAGGGATGACATTGATGAAAATGCCAATGTTCACATGGTCTGCCTTAGTTACGAACGCGATCATCGTTTTTGCGTTTCCGGTATTAACCGTATTACTGGCAATGGGAACCATGGATCGTTTATTTGGAACGCATTTCTTTACCACGACGAATGGCGGTATGGATATGCTTTGGGCGAACTTCTTCTGGGTTTGGGGTCATCCAGAGGTGTATATCTTAATTTTACCGGCATTTGGGATTTATAGTGAGGTAATCTCAACCTTTGCTCGAAGAAACCTTTATGGGTATAAATCAATGGTCGGCTCAATGGTGATCATCTCACTATTATCATTCTTAGTCTGGACGCACCATTTCTTTACCATGGGTCAAGGGGCACTTACAAATAGTATCTTCTCGATTACCACCATGGCGATTGCTGTGCCGACAGGGGTTAAGCTGTTTAACTGGTTGTTCACACTTTGGAAAGGAAAAATAGAGGTTACGACGCCAATGCTGTATGCATTATTGTTTATTCCGACTTTCACGATTGGCGGGGTAACAGGGGTTATGCTGGGTATGTCTGCTGCCGACTATCAATACCATAACACAATGTTCTTAGTCGCTCACTTCCATATGGTGATTATACCTGGTGTCGTCTTCGCCATGTTGGCTGGTCTTACGTACTATTGGCCAAAAATGTTTGGGTTCATGCTAAATGAAAAAATTGGTAAGTTTTCTGCATGGATTATTTCCATGAGTACACTGTTGGCATTTATCCCAATGTTTTTCTCTGGCTTGGATGGGCAGGCACGTCGGATGTACACATATTCCGAATCAACTGGATTTGGACCGTGGAATATGGTTTCGTTTATTGGCGCAGCTGGACTTGCAGTAGGGTTTGCTTTAATCGTATACAACATTTACTACAGCACTCGCTACGCTTCAAGGGATATTGCAGCAGATCCATGGGATGCACGTTCATTAGAATGGGCAACACATACGCCAGTCCCAGCATATAATTTTGCAATTTTGCCGCATGTGAATTCATCTGAAGCGTTATGGGATGCAAAGAAACATGGCCATGAATTGTTTCCAGGTGAATATGAAAAAATTCATATGCCAAATAATAGCGGTGTACCGTTTATCATGAGCAGTATTTTCTTTGTTTGGGGATTTTCCTTTGTATTCAGCTTATGGATACCACTTATTTTGACAACTATCGGAATATTCGTATGTATGGGACTTCGTTCTTTTGAAAAAGATCATGGTCATTACATTTCCGTTGATGAAATCGAAGAGACAGAAAATAATTTGCGAGGTGCTTAACAAATGAAAATAGATAACTCGCTGCCACTAGAATATAGTACGGAAGAAAATAGTAATAAAATCTTGGGTTTTTGGATTTTCCTTGGAGCAGAAATTATGCTCTTTGCAACGCTTTTCTCAGCCTATTTCACATTAGTGGACCGTACGGGAACCGGCCCAACAGGGGCAGAGATTTTCGAAATCACTCCCGTCCTAATTGAAACTATTTTGCTGTTAACGAGTAGTTTTACCATAGGTCTTGGCATCCATGCAATGCGGATCGGCAATAAGAAAGCAATGCTTACATTCTTTACCATTACACTGTTACTTGGTCTTGGGTTTTTAAGCTTTGAAATCTTTGAGTTTGTTCATTATGTACACATTGGTGCAGGGCTGCAAACAAGTGCCTTCACTGCTATTCTTTTAACAACATTAGGAACACATGGTGCTCACGTAACATTTGGTTTATTCTGGGGATTATTTATCATTTTGCAGGTGAAAAAGCGCGGGTTTACCCCTGAAACAGCGAATAAATCATTTATCTTTTCTCTTTACTGGCATTTCTTAGATGTCGTTTGGATCTTCATTTTCAGCTTCGTCTATCTGAAAGGAATGATGTAAACATGAAAGAATTATTCCCGATGAAGCAGGTGATGGGGTTTGTCTTTTCAATACTCCTTACTACTATTGCGCTGGCTGTTTATTTTTTAGACATGTCCATTACAACTGGCATGACCATTCTCCTTGTTACTGCCTTCATTCAAGCAGCCGTACAGCTGGTTGTATTCATGCATGCTGGTGAAACGAAGGATAAGGGAGCTATATACACGAACGTCTATTACGGACTCATTATTGCTTTGATCACCGTTTTCGGTACATTATTGTGCATGATTTGGGGTTATATTTAATAGGTCAACGAAAAAGGAGCGTCAATTGTCATGACGCTCCTAATTTTTTTTAGTTGGTTCTAAATGAATTCCTTTATCTGATGTTTTCAGCATTTCCTCTGTTGCGACGAAAAACACACCCATTAGAAAGATGAAAACGGCGCCCATGATGATCCCGATGGAAATGCCAGTTAAATTACCGTAACCGTTTACAAAGGAACTATAGAAAAAAGTTAAAATTCCAATTGTTAGTAAAATACCCCCGGATACCTTTACAGTATTCAAGATTTTTGCATTTGATTCCACATTTCTCATCCCCCTTTTTATATATTATTCCTCTTGTTCACAAAATTGTCAAAATTAATTTTTAAAAATGGTTGAAAAAGTAGCGGAGGGTGGTTTTTATAAAAATAAGATTATTTTATCAAATATTGGTTTAAATTCTTGCTTTCTATATAAAATGATTTTAATCTAAGACAGAGCATAATAATAAACATGGAATTAGGAGAGAAAGAACATGAAAGAAGTAAAAACAGAGCAAGAATACCGTGAGCAAATCGCAAAAGATGAACTAACTGTCGGCATTTTTACCACTACATGGTGCCCAGATTGCAAACGATTAGCATTGTTCATTGATGAAATTATCGAAGAGAACCAAGATAAACAATGGATGAAAATTGACCGTGATGAATTTCAAGAAATTTCTGAGGAACAAAATGTTATGGGAATTCCTTCATTATTGGTATTTAAAAATGGTGAAAAATTGGCTCATTTACATAGTGCCAATGCAAAAACACAAGACCAAGTTAGAGAATTCTTAAACAATCTATAAAACTAACCTTTTGGAATGGCTAGATCATTAAGTTGCGATAAAAAAAATAACAAAGCTCCTCAGGCTGAAAAAACCACGAAGAATGAATATTCTCAGTGGTTTTCTTTATCTTTAAGGATTATCGTAAAATATTTTAAGAAATGGGTTTTGCTTGATCTTCAGGAAGTGTTATCGTATTTAATTTGTTATTAGTTAGAAAAATAACAAATGCCGCAATCGCACCCGGTATGGCAAATGCAATAAAATTAAATTGGACTGATGTATTTGAAGAGAGCAAAATTCCACCAAAAGTTGGCCCTACAATTGCACCGATACGTCCTATACCTAAAGCCCAGCCTAAACCAGTAGAGCGCATTGAAATAGGATAGTATTGAGATACATAGGCATTCGCAATATTTTGAGTGCCAATGGTTGCTGCTCCTGCAACTGCTACTAATAAATATAAAAGAAACATTTGATGGGCAATTCCCAAACACATAATCGTTATAGCTGCTAAAGTATAGAACAATATTAGAACTCTTTTTGCGCCCCAAATATCTGCTAACCATCCCATAATGACTGCACCCATTGTTGCTCCAATATTTAACATTAGAAGGAACCTTAAGCTTGATCCAAGTGGAAATCCTGCTTCCGTCATTAGTTTTGGCAGCCATGTGTTTAATCCGTAAATCATAAGAAGTGACATGAAAAATGCTGCCCAAAACATGATTATGGAAAAACCCCTTCGTTCTGAAAATAAGGTAATGAACGGAAAGGAGGAATTTTTAGAATTACCTATGACTAGCCGTTCGCCTTCAACAGGGGTATATAGCGGATTAACTTTAACTAGTATTTGCTTAGTTTCTTCAAATTGTTTTCTAGCAATAAGGGACCCAGCAGTATCAGGTAAATAACGATACATTAATGGGAGAAATAGTAAAGGCAAACCGGCAAAGAAAAAAACAGATTGCCAGCCAAAATTCGGTACCAAAACCATACTAAGTGTAGCAGCAATAATTCCTCCGATTGAATATCCCGCCATCATAATGGATATCATCCTACTTCGGATAGCTTTGGGAGAATACTCACTCATAAGGGCGATGACGTTCGGCATAACGCCGCCTAAGCCCAATCCTGTAATAAATCGGCATAGTCCAAATAAACCAGGACTTGTAGTTAAACCAGTGAGGATCATGAATAGACTAAAAATGAAAACACAAATCAGAATTACTTTTTTTCTTCCTAATTTATCGGCAAGTGTTCCAAAGATCATTGCGCCGAACATCATGCCAAATAGGGCATAACTTCCAAGAACCCCCGCCTCAATAGGCGATATATTCCAATTCTTCATAAGGACAGGTACTACAGTACCATATACGGTTAAATCAAAGCCGTCAAATACCATTAAAAATGAACACCATAGAAGAATCATCAGATGAAACTTATTAAACTTTGCATGATCGATTATGTGTTCGGTATTGGTAACGCCCATAATCTCAGCCCCTTAATATATTTCTAGTATCTTACTTTGCGATCAATCTACTTATTTAAAAAATGAAGTGCGTTACAACCGAACAGGGCATCTCTATGTTCTGAACACACACTCTCGGTTTCCCATATAGCCTTACCTGGAGGAGTTTCTCTAATAATAAATGGGTAGTCTGATCCCATAAGAATACGTTCATATCCAACCAAGTCAATGAGATATTTAGTATTTACAGAATCATAAACTAATGCATCATAATAAAATTTATTTGCATAATAACTTGGTGGAAATTCAGTTTTTCTTAGACCTGGCCATGATTTCCAACCTTGATCAATTCGTGGGAGAATATAGGGAAATGCTCCACCTCCATGTGCCAAACAAATTTTAATAGTTGGAAATTTTTCGAAGATCCCAGCCCATACTAACCTTGCAGCCGTTAAGGATAATTCCATGGGCATTCCTACTGTAATCGCTAAGTTATCATTAGCCGTTCGTTCATTTCCTATCATTTCATACGGGTGAATAAAGAGAGGAACATTCCATTGTTCAACCTTTTCTAAAAAAGGTAAAAAACTGGGATCATCTAAACTAATTCCATTTATATTCGTACCAATCTCCAGTCCACTTAATTTTAGCTGATGGATACAGCGATCCATTTCTATAATCGAAGCTTCCACATTCTGAAGGGGTACAGTCCCTAATCCTAAAAAGTGTTTAGGATGTTGATTGATAACATCCGCGATATATTCATTTTGCATTTTTGCAAATTCAATGGATCCCTTAATAGGTGCCCAGTAGCAAAGAGTAATAGGGATGGGTGATAATACCTGCATGTCTATTCCCTCAAGCTCCATTATTTCTAACCGTTTGGCAGGGTCCCATGTTTCTCTAGTTATTTTTCTGAAAACCTTTCCCTGAACCATGATATTTGCAGTATTTTCATCCACTTTCACTATTCTTGGCCATCGTTCTCCGCCAAATGATTTCTCGAAATCTGGGAAGTTGCTAGGGATAATATGTGTATGAAAGTCTATCCGTTTGATTGCCATTTTTACACCCCAATTATCTAAGTCTTATCCGATCTTACCCACCGAACCAAACCTTGGATCAGGTGTACCACCCCACACATCTAATGTTTCAAGTGTTGGCTGTAATACCCTTGGATTCCGTGGATCTTCTTCAGGAAACTCTTCCATTCCTTGACTGTATTCTAATGTAAGTCCATCCGGATCAAGATAATATAAAAATAGACTACCTGATGGGGCATGACGACCTGGACCGAACACGATTGGGACATTATTTTCTATTAAACGTTTTTGACTGATTCCTAAATCGTCAATTGCTTCAATTTGAAAGGAAATATGGTTAAGCTTTTGTTCTTTTCCACGATTGATGGCAAACGAATGATGCAAAGGATTAGGAAATGCCCTCAGCCATGCCCAACCAATCTGATCACCCGACACATCAGAAATCTTAAAATTCATAATTTCTGTTAGAAATTGTAGGATACCATCAAAATCTTTATCTTCAACCTCAAGGACAGCATGACCTAATTGGGTAATATTTACGGGTTTTGAGTTGATAGGCTTTGACGTAAATGGGGTTTCAAATTGTTTGATTCCATCATATAATTCAAAGGTGACCCCAGATTTAGGCTCAGAAAAACGAACCGTTCTACTTTGATGAAGTGTTTTTATTTCTAAATCGTCTACTTCTTGCCATTTTAATCCTGCTTTACTGATCCGATCAATAGCAAGCTCCAACTGATTTGCATCTTCTACTTCAAATGCGACACGCTTTAAACCAGGCTGTTGAGCGGGATAAAGAACAAGATTATGATGGTCATAGCTGCACCTAAAATAAGCAATTTCATTCGGTACCAATTCCACTAGTTCAAGTCCAACTATGTCTCTGTAAAATTCCGCTGATTTATTTACATCCGTAACATTTAAAGCAACATATCCTAATTTTTTATAACGAATCATATAAAACTCTCCTTTTCATAGTAATAAACTTTTTTGATGTAACGCTATCGAAAATCGTTATTCCCTTTACATTCGTCCTCCTTTATACAGAAGTGAAAAGGCTTACAAAAATGAAATGACTAAAAGCAGTGAATGATTTGTGCCTTGTACATAAAGTTTAAACTACACAAATAGTGCAAACAATTCAAATTTTCTGTACAATTAATTCCAAAGAAGAATAAATAGGAGGGGTGAAAATTCAATGAATATTGAACAATTAAAGTATGTGATGGCAATTGTCAAACATCAGCATTTGACGAATGCATCGTATGAAGTTTCCATTTCACAGTCTTCACTATCAAAATACCTAATAAAGCTGGAAAAAGAATTAGGTGGTGTTCAATTATTTGATCGTACTACAAGAACTGTAAGACTAACAGCTGCCGGTCAAGAATTTTCAAAGTATGCTAGCAGAATTTTAGCAGAATATGAAAACATGATGTCTGCAATTAAGGAATTTAACATTGGTGAGAGAGGGGTGCTTTCAGTTGGTACCATTCCTGTTTATAGCAGCAGGGGGCTTATTTCTCTTTTTGCCTCATTTCAAAGAAAATATCCTGAAGTTCAATTAGAAATCAAAGAGAAATTGACAAATGATCTGATTGATCTTCTTAAGAAGTCAGAATTAGATATGGCATTTATTGCTCTTCCTGCAAACTCAACTTCTATAAGTACCTTTTCAACTTATCCGATGATAGAAGATGAAGTAGTTTTAATTACCCATAAATTACATCCGTTTGCCAATAGAAGCTCCATTAGCTTATCTGAAGCTGCAGATCAACCTTTTATTTTAATAAATCAAGCAAGTTCCCTTTTTCAAATTTGTACTGATGCCTGTAAAGAAGCAGGATTCACACCTGAAATTACCCATGAAAGTAGTCAAATTGATATTATTGTAGGACTGGTTGCTGAAGGATTGGGCGTTTCATTATTAACATCAAGAGAGGCTGAATATTTTGCTCATTCCAATATTGCCCATGTACGACTAGAGAAAACCATTAAGCATACAACTGCACTTGCAATCAGTAACCGATCAAATCATTCAACTACCATGAAGGCGTTTTTCAACCATTCACTGGAATGGGGTGGAAGGACTCCGGGGATCCAAGGGTAATGTGAATGTTAGTTGCTGACGGAATCAATTACAAGCGTACGCAGTTTTAAATGTGGAGTGCGTTTTTATTTTGTTCAGTGACCAATTCCTTGTTATCTTAGTAGAAAGAACTTATTCCCTGTGAAAGGCGATGACATTTCGTATAGAAAGATTAAACGAGGAGTGAGAGTATGATCCGCTTTGAAAAGGTAACAAAGCGATACCAAGACGGTACCACTGCTATCAAGTCCATTAATTTGGAAATTAAGGAGGGTGAGTTTTTTGTCATCATTGGGCCTAGCGGCTGTGGGAAAACCACGCTGCTTAAAATGATGAACCGATTAATTGAATTAACAGACGGTACCATTTTTGTCTATGATAAAAGAATTAGTGACTATAACATCCACGAGCTCCGTTGGAACATGGGGTATGTCCTCCAGCAAATCGCACTATTTCCCCATATGACGATTGAAGAAAATATTGCGATTGTCCCTGAATTAAAAAAATGGAACAATGAGAAAATTCGTCAACGAACAGATGAATTGTTGGAAATGGTTGGTTTACCTCCGGAAAAATATCGAGACCGGAAACCGAAAGAACTTTCAGGAGGTGAGCAACAGAGAGTTGGTGTGATTCGTGCATTGGCCTCGGATCCCGGAATTGTGTTAATGGACGAACCTTTCAGTGCGCTTGACCCTATAAGCAGGGAAAAATTACAGGATGACATCCTTGAACTACAACGAAAAATTCATAAAACGATTGTTTTCGTTACCCATGATATGCAGGAGGCAATCAAGCTAGGAGACCGAATTTGTCTAATGAAGGATGGAGAAATAGTTCAGGTGGGGACACCTAAAGAGATGATCGAGCGTCCAGTTAATGAATTTGTCCGAGATTTTGTGGGGGCGCAATTAGTTCCAGTAAAGGAGAATATTTGGTTAGAAAATATCATTGATCAACTCACGACCAGCCAAAGCCCGACAGCTCTTTCCGTAACAATTCCGGCATCGGCCTCACTAAGAGAGGTACTTATCTTATTAACTGAGCATGAACAATTGTCAGTGGAAAAAAAAGGTCAATTCATTGGTACTATAACAAGGCAAACAGCTTTACAATTTATGGCGGATGGTTTGCTGGAAAGAGGTGAGGGGAATGGATAAATTTGCAGATGTTTTCAAAGAAAGACAATCGCAATTGTGGAGTGCATTGTTCGAGCATATTGAACTTTCCCTTATTGCCTTGTTTTTTGCCGTACTTGTTGCGATTCCCCTCGGAATTTATTTGACAAAAAAGCAAACGATTGCCGAAGGAATTATCGGGATTACTGCCATCCTACAAACGATTCCATCATTAGCCCTCTTAGGTCTTTTAATTCCCTTGTTAGGCATCGGAAAAGTACCGGCAGTCATTGCCTTAGTGATCTATGCATTGCTTCCGATCCTTAGAAATACATACACAGGAATCAAAGAGGTAGATCCATCGCTTATTGAAGCAGCAAGAGCGATGGGGATGAACAGAAGACAAAGATTATTAAAGGTAGAACTCCCCCTCGCCACTCCGGTGATTATGGCCGGAATACGAACGGCCATGGTTTTAATTGTAGGAACAGCAACGTTAGCGGCACTCATAGGCGCTGGGGGATTAGGAGACATTATCCTTCTTGGAATTGATAGAAACAATTCATCTCTTATTATTCTTGGTGCTATTCCTGCCGCAGTTCTTGCCATTCTTATTGACTTATTCTTACGACAATTTGAAAGAATATCATTCAAAAAGTCTTTGATTACATTTGGGGTAATGGGAGCGGCAGCGATCCTGATTATCGCTATTCCGTCCATTATAAACCATGACCAGAAAAAAATTGTCATAGGTGGAAAACTTGGTTCAGAGCCGGAAATATTGATTAATATGTATAAACTGCTAATTGAGGAAGATACAAACTTAGATGTAAAACTTAAACCCGGCCTGGGGAAAACTTCGTTTGTTTTCAACGCTTTAAAGTCAGGCAGTATTGATGTGTACCCTGAATTTACTGGAACGGCCATTTCGGAATTTTTAAAAGAAACGGCAGTAAGTACGGACAGAAAACAGGTGTATGACCAAGCAAGGACTGGCATGTTAAAAAAGTTTGATATGGAAATGTTGGAACCAATGAGTTACAACAACACGTATGCGTTGGCAATTCCAAAGCCGATGGCTGAACAGGAAGCTCTATCGACGATTAGTGATTTGCAGAAAATGAAAGACAGTATAAAGGCAGGTTTTACTTTGGAGTTTGCCGATCGTGAAGATGGGTATCGTGGGATTCAAAAACTTTATGAAATCACATTTAATAACGTTAAAACTATGGAACCGAAACTCCGTTACAGCGCGATTAAAACAGGGGATATTGACTTGATTGATGCTTATTCAACAGATAGTGAATTAAGGCAATTTAATCTATTTGTTTTAGAGGATGATAAGCATCTTTTTCCACCCTATCAAGGTGCACCTTTATTAAGGAAGGAAACCGTTCAAAAATATCCGGAAATCAACGCCGCATTAAATAAGCTAGCTGGAAAAATAACGGACGATCAAATGCGCAAGATGAATTATCAGGTAAATGTAAACGGTAAAAGCGCAAAAGAAGTTGCCAAACAATTTTTACAAAAAGAAGGATTAATAAAATAAAATAGTTTTGTCTGCAAAAAGGAGTAGTATACAATGAACGATGATAATCTTTTACTAGACGCATTTAAACTAACGAAATATCGATTACCTGGCCATGGTTCAAGAGACATTCAAACCCTGAAAGAAGTTTTAAAGAGCATAGATGCAACATTGGAGAGTGATGTTTATGGCAAAGGTAAAATAATAGAAGATTTTGAATTGAAAATGGCAAAGTATCTAGGGAAAGAAACTGCTGTATTTTTTCCTAGTGGAACGATGGCTCAGCAAATCGCTTTAAGGATTTGGTGCGATAAAAAAAGTTTAAGGAAAGTAGCTTATCACCCATTGTGCCATTTAGAAATTCACGAAGAAGATGGATTAAAAGAACTACATCATATCGAACCGATCTTACTAGCTGATAAAGACAGTGTGATTGAGTTGGAAGATGTTGTTGGAATCAAGGAGGATCTTGCTTGCTTATTACTGGAATTGCCACAACGAGAGAATGGCGGACAACTGCCAGATTTCAATACGTTAGAAGCAATTTCTGAATATTGTCGGGAAATGGAAATCAAATTACATTTAGATGGAGCACGGATTTTTGAAGTTCTCCCTTATTATGAAAAGTCTACAACGGAAATTTGCGATCTTTTTGACAGTGTTTATGTTTCTTTTTACAAAGGACTTGGCGGGATTGCAGGAGCTATTCTCGCGGGTGAAAAGGACTTTATTGAGAAGGCAAAGGTTTGGAAAAGGCGCCACGGCGGAGATTTAATCAGCCTTTATCCATATATACTCAGTGCTGATTATTATTTTGATCAGAGGATAGGTAAAATGAAACAGTATTATGAGCATGCAAAAGAACTAGCTGTCTTCTTTAATCAATGTCATGCTATAACTACTGTTCCAATGGAACCTGTTTCCAATATGTTCCATGTTCATATTGATAGTCCTAAAACCGAACTTGAAGCTATTTTTATAGAAATCTATCAGACAACTGGCATTGGTTTTACAGGATATGTTAAGGAAGTTAGTGAGACAACAAGCTCTTTCGAGTTAAGTATTGGAGATTCATACTCGCAGTTACCAACAAATAAATTAAAGAACGCCTTTCAGCTGCTTGATGAAAAAATGAGGGGATATCAATATTGATGGAGATTTCCTTCTTTTCTAAAAAACGCCAAAACACATGGCCAAGATAGAGAAATCTTAATCATCATAAATCTCCATATCATGATGTTTATTAGGATAAAAACACGGGGCGATTGGCCCCGTGTTTACGTGAATACTTATTTGTATTCTTTCACAAATTCTTTTGTACTTCTTACAGTATCAATTGGACGGACAAATTTTTCGATTTGGCTTCGTTTCGGCTCTAAAAATGGAGGTAAAGATAATTTTTCTCCAAGTGTTTCATAAGGTTCATCCCCCATAAATCCAGGGCCGTCTGTGGCAAATTCAAATAAGATTTGCGGGGCAACTCTTACGTACAATGACCCGAAAAAGTAACGGTCGACAAAACCAGAGGTTCCGAATCCAAAACCTTCTATCCGTTTCATCCATTCCTCCAAGACGGTACGATCTTCAACACGGAAGGCCGCATGGTGGACGGTACCAAAACCTTGTTGTGCTTGTGGCAGAATGGCATTGTTTTCAACAACCACTTGTGCACCATTGCCGCCTTCACCAACTTCAAATAAATGAAATGAGCCTTCTTGGTCGATTTCCTTAAATAAGAGTACTTTTTCCAACATTTCTTTAAAGTAATCAAAGTTCGCAACGCGAACAAAAAGTGGTCCTAAACCAGTTATTGCATATTCTAAAGGAATTGGTCCTTTTTTCCATGGTGTACCACTCACAACACCTTTATTGCGTTCATCAGAGATCAATTGGTATTGTTGGTCATCAAAATCGACAAAAGAAAGTGTCTTTTTCCCAAATAGTTCTTTGATACCTGTATGCTTAATTTCTAACCGATCAAACCGTTTTACCCAATAATCAATGGCAGCATCACTTGGCACGCGGAAGGACGTTTTTGAAATCTCATTCGTCCCATGTACTCCTTTAGGGATCCCGGGGAAATCAAAGAATGTCATATCTGTACCCGGACTGCCCGCATCATCAGCAAAAAATAAATGATACGTTTGGATGTCATCTTGATTGACTGTTTTCTTTACCAAACGCATTCCTAACACATAAGTAAAAAATTCATAATTCTTTTCTGCACTGCTCGTTATCGCTGTAACATGGTGAATTCCTTTTAAACTGTTCATTTTTTACCCTCCATTGTTCCTCATGTTGTCCATTTCCTTATTATTTCACTTTAAGCGTGTACACTACTCAAGAAATAGGCCATCCCTTTAGTAGATAAAAAAATGGAAATCAATTATGGGCTTTATTTTTAAATAAAATATCTCTAATTCGAGATAAATTCTATCATGCTTTATTTTAACTGTCAATGGATAATGGGTTAGGAGTGTACTGCCAAATAAAAAGGTGAGCAAGTACTATAGTATCTTGCTCACCTAACAAAAAAGATAATTAATAGATCTTATCACCATTAAAAATGGAATTCTTCACAACCACATAATCAACATTACGGATTGCCTCTAACTTGTTTCCACCTGCATATGAAATCGATGATTGAAGATCTTGTTCCATTTCTGTCAACGTATCGATTAAAGAACCCCTGTACTCGACATACATTTTTTTACCCTCAACATTTTTCTTTTCGCCTTTTTGAAACTCCGAAGCGGAACCAAAGTATTCTTTATAGAGCTTGCCATCTTTCTCAATCGTTTCGCCTGGAGATTCTTCATGTCCTGCAAATAAGGAACCAATCATAACCATCCTAGCCCCAAATCTGACAGATTTAGCGATATCACCATGTGTACGAATACCACCATCAGCAATAACAGGCTTACTTGCTGCCTTCGCACACCATCTTAGTGCAGCTAATTGCCAGCCGCCAGTTCCAAAGCCAGTCTTAATTTTAGTTATACAAACTTTTCCCGGTCCAATGCCTACTTTTGTGGCATCTGCACCGGCATGTTCCAACTCTCTGACAGCTTCTGGAGTTCCGACATTTCCTGCAATTACAAAGCTTTCAGGTAAATGTTTCTTAATATGCTTAATCATTTCGATCACTGCATTCGAATGACCATGTGCGATATCAATCGTAATGTATTCTGGTGTGAGCTGTTCATCTGCTAATTGTTGGATGAATTGATATTCTTCCTCTTTAACGCCTACACTAATAGAAGCGAACAATCCACGTGATTTCATATCTTTAATAAAAGAAAGTCGATTCTCTGGTTCAAAGCGATGCATGACATAGAAGTAGCCATTTTCCGCTAAGTAAATGGAAGTCTTTTCGTCGATTATCGTTTGCATATTTGCTGGTACCACTGGCAACTTAAAGGTACGACCGCCCAAGGTAACGGATGTATCACACTCAGTTCGGCTATTTACAATACATTTTGCTGGAATCAATTGAATATCTTCATAATCAAACACATTTTCCATGAATTACACCCCTAAACACGAATATTTAAGTTTAATAATAAATAATTGTTCGTACATTTGCTAATTTACATCATTTTTCATAGTATGTCAAAGGTTAAACTATTTATTTTACAATGAAAACTCAAATGGTGACTCGCATGTGCCATTATTTCGCTTCATAGGATAGAGTATCTGAAGCGGGGTGATTTTTTGAAGAGATGGTTAAAAGCCATAATTTTGACATATCTTTGTCTATTGTTTTTTGGAAGTTTTTTAGCGGTTGGGTTGCTGTGGACGGGAGTCATTGAAAAATCAATACCATTTATTTCACAAATCAAAATCTTTCTGTACTATTTTTTCGCTGGAGCGATCGGCGGCTCATTGCGGCACCTTTACATGTTTTGTTCTCACTATATGGAAGGGGAATTACAAGATTATCGAAAGTGGATTATGTACATCTTTTATCCTATTTTCGCAACAGGAACAGCTATAGTTGCCGTCTCTTTAATCCAAAGCGGCCTATTATTAATTGAGTTCACCGATTATAAAGATACCCCATATGCCCCAATAAGTATTGCATTCTTTGTTGGATTTGGCTTCAACAGGTTTGTCAATCAACTCAATTCCGTCTCAAAAAATTTATTCCAAGCAAATAACCATAAAAATAACAGTTCCGAAATAAACAAATGAACATTCTTATTAGAAAAAACATAAAAAATAAAATGTTATCAATACTAAGAAAAGCAAAGGAATAATCTCAACCAAGCATAAAATTTGGAGGCGGAAAAATGGCAGATAGAAATCCAATTGAGTTTTCGGGAAAGGTTTTGGATCAAAGAAATACTCTCACTGGTCCAGATGATGCGGGAAAGGGAACCTATCCAGAACTACCTAAAAATGTAGCTATTCAGCAGACAAAAAATAAAAATGTTAAATAGTCTTTTGTGCGTGTTTTTTTAATTGTAAGAGGGGGATATTTCCTCCTCTTTTTGGTTGAAAGTGTTTAAATCGAGGTTATAGGAGCACGTTGCAGTGAATAAATCGCAAGAAGGTGTTCCAAGGATAATTTCATTGATTTTTGGACTTATGTAGTTTCCGCCATAGGCATTTAAATTTAATTTGTTCATTACAATTGTTAAAATAGTGGCAAGATCTTTTAAAGAAAGGATTAATTGATTATGGCAACTATTCATATACCTGTATCTGTCTTAAATCTAGCCCCAATTCGCCAAGGACAGGGTCCGAAACAAGCGATTGACGCCATGGTGGATCTCGCGCAAGCAGTCGAAAAAATGGGCTATCAACGATATTGGATTGCAGAGCATCATAATACAGCGACACTCGTCAGTTCCGCAACATCGATTTTAATCAAACATACATTAGAACATACCAATCACATTCGTGTTGGGGCAGGTGGTATCATGCTGCCTAACCATTCCCCATTAGTGGTAGCCGAACAATTCGGAACGATGGCCACCATTTATCCTAATCGTGTCGACCTCGGTCTTGGCCGTGCTCCTGGTACTGACATGATGACTGCAAATGCCTTAAGGCGATCGAAAAATGATTCTTTATATACATTTCCGGATGATGTGAATGCCTTGCTCACATATTTTGGCCCGGAAGAACAGCAAAGTTATGTAAGAGCCTATCCGGGTGTGGGTACAGATATTCCAATCTATATTCTCGGTTCATCTACTGATTCTGCTTACTTCGCGGCTAGTCTAGGTTTGCCATATGTCTTTGCTTCCCACTTTGCACCAAGGTACATGGAAGAAGCGATTTCGATTTATCGTGATCGTTTCCAGCCATCTGAGTACTTAGACAAGCCATATATGATGGTTTGCTTAAATGTGATTGCAGCGGAAACAGATAAAGAGGCAAAATGGTTATCGACCACAATGCAGCAATTTTTCCTAAATGTGGTCCGTGGTTCGAGGAATCAATTGCTTCCTCCTGTTGAGAATATGGATGAAGTTTGGAATTCCATGGAAAAAGAAATGGCCTCATCAATGTCCAGTGTGACGCTGATGGGAAGCAAAGAGACAGTCAGAATACAGTTGACTAGTTTTCAAGAAAAGTATAATGTTGATGAGCTTATGGCGGTGTCATATATCTATGATCCTGAAAAGCAAAAACGTTCGTATGAAATTTTAAAGGAAGTTGTGGCCGGGAAATAGAAAGGAAATCGATGGGTATCCAAAATCGAATAGAGTCCTAGATGTTAATAGCTTAATCAAATCATATAAGTTAAACGAAAGGCATGTATACTCCATTGCATACATGCCCTTCGATGTAACGAGCTCATTAATTTTCTGAGGTTAGATTTCCCTGCAATTTTTCTAATTGATTGATCGGCTCTACTATTCTCCGTTTCCGATATAGCATCATTCCTGTTTCGGCTACATCCACAATTGATGATCTATTTATGAATGCACCAAAAATCATTCCAGCAATCGGGACCATTTGAAAAAGTTTTTTCCAGCCAAAATTATCCCGATAAGTGGTAACAACTTCACGCCAACCTTGCAATTGGGAAATTATCCGGTTGTTCTGCATGTCCAGATTGAAGGCGGATAGCTCTTCTAATATAGCTTTTTTCCCAACAATGTCCGAAGAGGTAAATTGCAGACATTTTACAATGAAAATCCTTTCCGACTTATTCTTAGGGTCATACCCATAACATAGGGAAATCTCTTGTAAAACCTTTAGTGATAATCCTAGGAGGATAGGGATATCTATTGCAAGGGTAAACAACCCGCCGATTCCAGTTGTTGCTCCTTGGATGGTTGCCATGTTTGTTCTTGAGTTTTTTATTTCATTTGCAACCTCATCCATCTGGCTAAGTGCCACCTGCTCCAACTGATTAATGCTAATAATCTCCCGTTCCACTAAAGAATCCCTGGAGTTAAACTTTTTTAGAATATTTTTCTCGCTGATTAAATATTGACCACCAGTTTGTATGAAGCTGCCTAATTCATCAATCATTATTCCAATTTTCTCTTGAATAAATTTTGGCGTTAGTTTATCGAGTATCATGAATGGTATCCGTCCAATTTTCTCCCAAAACCACAAACCCTTCTGGTCCTTTTCCCATTTTTCTATCCTTTTCAATTCACCCTTTAAAAAATCAGCAGATTCAACTGTTGTCAAAACGTATCAACTCCGCATTCTTCATTTATAAATATCTTTGTATGTATATACGGATAATTATAAGACTAGTTTCAACTTATTAGTTTGAATTATTCCTTTGTCCTTTTTGATGATGTTAATACCAATTATTTTACTAGAAAGGGTAGGCAATTCTTTTTAAAAGAATTACCTCCGTTTTTTGATTAATAGATTAGCTATGGTCCTTTTGGAATTGAATCATAAACTCACTGAATGCTTTACACGTCTCCAAAGGAACAGCATTATAAGCGGATACGCGGCATCCGCCGATTGAGCGGTGTCCGTTTACTCCCACAAAACCTTCTTGTTTGGCTTGCTCTAAGAAATTCTTTTCTAAGTCTTTTGTTTTTAAGTTAAAGGTAATGTTCATAAGCGAACGGCTGTTCGTATCAGCGTGGCCAATGTAAAAATCATTACTACTTTCGATTGCATCATAAATCAGTTTGGCTTTATTTTCATTTTGCTCAGAAATGGCAGATAATCCCCCTAACTTGCGTGCCCAGTCAAGGACCTCACCCAGCATATATATACCAAAGGTTGGCGGTGTGTTATACAAGGAGTTGTTCTTAGTATGCGTACTGTACTTTAACATCGTTGGGATATTGGTGTTTGCTTGTTCAAGTAAATCTTTGCGAATTATTACCACAGTCACGCCTGATGGCCCGAGATTTTTCTGGGCACCAGCATAAATGAGGGCAAACTTGCTGACATCAATTGGCTTAGAAAGAATATCACTCGACATATCTGCGATCAATGGAATATCCCCGGTGTCTGGGAATGACTTCCACTGTGTCCCATAAATCGTGTTGTTAGAAGTTAGATGAATATAATCATCGCCAGGATTATAAAGTATTTCATCTATGTTAGGTATGCGGCTGTAGTTGTCTTCTTTTGTGGATGCCGCTTGGTAAACTTCTCCAAAGAGTTTTGCCTCGGAGAATGCCTTTTCAGACCAAGAGCCTGTCATCACATATCCAGCCTTTTTGCCTATGTGTAAAAAATTCATTGGGATCATGGAAAACTGAAGACTTGCCCCGCCTTGCAGAAAGAGCACTTCATAGGAATCCGGAATAGCCAGTAGTTCCTTTAAACTGATAATTGCCTGATTATGCACTTCCTCGTAGGCGCTGCTGCGATGACTAAGCTCCATGACTGACATCCCAGTACCACGAAAATTAATTAGTTCTGCCTGAGCTTTTTCTAGGACTGAAATAGGTAAAGCGGAAGGACCTGCATTAAAATTATAAGTACGATGTGTTTGCAGTTTCATTTTCCTCACTCCATTTTTAATTTACTTGAATATATCATATTTTTTTAATATTAGGAAAATTAAAGCGGTTTCATTTAGAAATAAATATTTTACGGATGGGGCGGGTAAATTCGATGTAAAGAATATGGTTGCGATTAAGTAGGAAAATGATAGATTGTGAGTGGCGAAATTATCAGAAGTTTGATTGGAGTATTGGGGTGGAGACAAAAAAGCGCCGGACACCATCCAGTTTGTGTAAGGCTTCTGGCGCATATGGTGATGATTAACAGGTTTGCCTGAATCTGAAATATACATAGTTGATAGAAATGATCATCTATTCACGCTCGATTACTTTCTTTCCTCGGTAAAATACTTTTTTTATCTTAGCAATCTCCGTTATTTCTAATCCAGGTATTCCATCAGATACTAAAAAATTTGCCTCAAGTCCCAGTTCCAGCCGGCCAAACAAATGATTTTTTCCTAGGATACTAGCCGGGTTAGCAGTAATCATCGCTAAAATCTCGTTTTCGTCAAAACCATGTTTCTTTAATAATTGCATAGCAGGATGGGCGATTAGCATTAAGACATCTGGTCCTTGAAGAGTATTGTCTCTAAAAGGCAGCCAAAAGACACCCTGAAATGGAGGAAGATAGGAATCCGTTGCTATTGAAACGGGTATTTTATTGTCTACTAATCTCAATATTTCTTCAGGTGAATTTGGTGACAAATGTGTGCCTCCCATTGGTGTTGCCACGATCTTAACCCCTTGTTGGGCTGCCATGTCTATTTGGTTAGAAGAAATTCCATGTGCATGGTGCAACACACCAATGCCTGCCTTCAATGCTAAATCGATTCCTTCCTCCCCAGCGACATGACATCCAATTTGTTTTCCGAGTTGGTGATAGGTTTCGACAATCATTCTTAACTCGTCTAACGAATACATAATTTCACCTGCTCTCGGAACCTCCTTTTTAGTGAAATTGGCGGGTGTTGCATTAAGGAAGATATTTTCACCGGGATAATCACTTGACTCAGCGATTTTTTTTACAATTGGCGTATCGATTAACTCCTTTTTTTCAACCGCTCTTGACTGGGTCACCGAAGTAAAGTGGGCTAATTTTTCAAAACCAATGGAAATACTTGCCGTTGCAAAGGAAACATCAAGCGGCAAATCTTTCACTGCATCTCGATAATCTTCTATTGAAAAATCACAGACTGGATGGCCGCAGATTTGTTCACCAAGTGCTGTGATTCCACATGATAAGGCATGTAAAAGGATGGATTTCCCTGACCAGAGATGTGTCTCGGGTGTCACAGGGTGTAGTGAACTTGGAGCAAACTCTAATAAATGTGTGTGACAATCAACGAGAGAAGGGGTAATGATGGATTCAGAGCAATCAATCACATCAATTGCCGGAAATTTATCCTTTAAGCTTTCCCAGGCTCCAACCGCTGTAAACTTCCCATTTTCAACAACCATTGCTCCTTGATCAATCGTCCCAAGTTTACTGACAGTTACTATTTTCTTTCCGCGTATCATATAAGTCATCATATATCACACCAAAAACGGAGTTAAAAAGTATCCGAGCACGCACGCAGTGATTAACCGAAGAATCATTCCAATAATCGCAGCCCCCAATACTTCTCGTTCATTGAGATCGGATGACTCAGCCCATGTGACCGGAACCTGGCCAAAGATAACCGATAAAGGGAGACCAGAATTGGCTAACACAAAAGAGCCGACAATTAACCGGGGATCGATGGTGGCGGCTAGGTCTGTGAGCTGGGCCACCGCAAGTGTAGGAGCGGCAAGAATGGAGACAATTCCAGTCCTAGGTTCAATGCTTAAATAGCTGAGCATTGTTGATAAACTTGACTCGATGACGCTCCAAACGCCAATAAATTTCAAGGCTCCAATGAAGAAAAACACAGCTGCGACGGCTGGAATGATGATCAAGAACAAGAGTTCAGCCCCTTCTTTTGCCGATGAAAAGATCGTTTGCAAAAATCGGGTGTTTGGAGTGAAACGAGGCAGTTCCTCGAGATCAACTTTTTTCGTATCACGGTAAATAGTTCTTGATAAAATGAACGGAACCACAATAATTGGGACAAAGATTGAAAGAATAACGAGCGGGAAGGCCGTAATACTAAAGGCTGTTAGTGCGATAAGACCTAATACAAAGGTGGCGAATGATTGCGGAGATTGAACCATTGTGGAGACAGCAATTTTTTGTTCAGCTTTCGTTGCATTTGCTTTGACCAAAATAGGACCAGAAATTTTTCCGGCAGCGTTAATATCACCAAGGATATTATACACACTCGGAATAATGACAGATGGATTAATTTTAAACCATTTCATAATAGGTACAAAAATTCGAATTAAGCCATCTGTAAAGCCTAATCTTTCCAAAAGGCGACCAACGATAACGCTTATAATAATCGCAATTCCAACTTCACTTGTTAGAAAAATATCGACGACGATTGGTTTGACTTCTTTTATGATGGTATCGAATAACCTCGATAGTGAATTTGGTGCGAATAAAAGAAGAAATAATGAACTAAAAACCAATAGAAGCCCAATTATTTCAAAAATTTGCCACTTAGACCTTGTTGTTTTTGGAATAGGGGCTTGGTCTTTCTCCATAAAAAAACCTCCCAGACATTTTAACCTAGCCTATGTTAGGAAATGAATTGTGTGTTTGTCTAGATATTGTATAATAGAAATTTTTGAGGAAGTATACTTGTTTAATGAATAAGCTATCCGATTCATTGGATGACATATGAATAATTTCTTGAAAATTCTTAACAATTAGGTTGGTCTAATGTATAATGATTTTCATTAATTATGGAAAGGGATTAAATAAATGAACTCCTATATAATAGATCAAATCAAACAATATAAACAGAGGAATCAAAATCGCGGGCGTTTATTAGTTAGCTGCCCGGACCAGCCTGGCATTGTATCGGTAATTTCCCAATTATTATTTTCATATAATGCAAATATCATTGAATCCAGCCAATACTCAACCAACCCGGAAGGCGGGGTATTTTTCATTCGGATTGAATTTGAATGTCCATTTTTAAAAGAAAAAGAAAATAAAATGGCACAGCAGTTTACGGAAATTGCTGCAAAGTTTTCAATGGAATGGCGTTTAACACCTGTTTACAAAGTGAAAAAGACGGCGATATTTGTATCAAAAGAACTGCACTGCCTGTTGGAGCTTTTATGGGAATGGCAAAGTGGTGATTTGATGACAGACATTGCCTTAGTAATTAGTAATCATGAAGAGGCAAGGGATGTGGTGGAAGGCCTTAATATTCCATTTTATTATATTCCGGCAAATAAAGAGATTCGTGACCATGTTGAAGAAAAACAACTAAAGCTGCTTAAAGAATATGATATAGATATAATTATCTTAGCAAGGTATATGCAAATATTAACACCTAAATTTGTGGCCGCTAATCCCCAAAAAATTATTAATATCCACCATTCCTTCTTACCTGCTTTTATAGGGGCCAGGCCATATGAACGTGCCTATGACCGCGGAGTGAAATTAATTGGGGCGACTGCTCATTTTGTGACAAATGATTTGGATGAGGGTCCAATTATTGAACAGGACATTGCTCGAGTTGATCATCGTTCGGATGTCAATACACTAAAAAAAATGGGGCGTTCCATTGAACGAAGCGTTTTGGCGCGTGCTGTAAAATGGCATCTAGAAGACCGAATTATTGTTCATAAAAATAAAACAATTGTTTTTTGACAAGTTATTAAAGGACTAAAAATTAATTGAATGGAAAGGAAAAGAATAGACGATTATTGTCATTAACTAACCTCAACATTTTTGTTAACAAATAGAGTGACAACCACATAAAGGTCCAAATGGAAAAAATATGTCGAATTCAATGGATAATTTTTCCTGTTGGCCTTTTCTTCTTTTTCTTAATTATATAGAAGCTATTGTTTAAATACATGATGACCAATGACGAGAGTTGTTGCTCTCGAATCGAGCCAACGACTAGTAGCAATGGTGGGATTGTAGAAGTATAACGAACCTCCTGCCACACTCCGGTTCTCATTTAATGCTTCGTATACAGCTTTAATAGAATCCTCATCAGCAGGTTTGTTGATTTGACCATTCTGAACGGGCTGAAATTGTCCTTTTTCATAAATAACTTCTTTAATCGTGTTAGGGAAGGACGGGCTATCCACTCTATTTAGGACCACGCATGCAACAGCCACTTTTCCTTGAAAGGGCTCAATTTCCGCTTCCGCTCTTACCAATCTAGCCAGCAGATCTATTTCGTATTGTGAGTATCCTACTATTATTTCTGGTTTTATTGAAACAGTCTCTTCATTAATAGTATGTAACTCTTGAATAGTAGTATGAACCGTTTGTCCAACATATATCAAATCAAGATTATCGATTTGCGGGTTAAGCCGAGCTAATTCTTGTAAAGTAAGATCGTTTTCATTAGCAATCCTTGTCAATGTGTCCCCACTTTTAACCGTATAAGCAAAAGCGGGAGATGCAAATAAGAGTGTTGCTGCTACTATTAGAAAAGCAATTAGTTTTTTCATGGTACTATTCCTCCTAGTTGGTTTTTGGTTAATCTCTTATTAGTTTCTATTTCTATGAATATGAACAATAGATTAGTATTACATTTTCATTACATAGAAAAAGAGATTCTCTTTTCACGAAGAAAGAACCCTGTATCCAATAAAGTTTATTGGAGCCCGAAGCTCGAAAAATAGTAATTAATAAATGATTGATTATTCATTCATTATTGGATAAAGTTAAATTAATGATTCTGAATATTTAAAGTAATATTTTCTAATTTTTTCAAACACCATACTAATAGCTACAATAGGCAATATGAGATAAATCAAAAAAAGGAGTATTAAGATGATACAAGTGGCTAAGAAAGAGGACGTTATTTGTGTTGAGGGTACAGTACAACAATCAGGTCTCAAATTAGGGACGGTTTATTCTTTTTTAGTTGATGGAATGTTAATCGATACAGGGCCGCAGTGTCTTGAAACGGATCTCATTCCTTTTTTTGAGAATCATAGCTTTGAGTTAGCAGCCTTGACTCATAGCCATGAGGACCATTCTGGTTTAGCACCCTGGATCCAGGAGAATAGAAATGTACCAATCTATGTGCATTCTAAGGGTATTAGTATTTGTGCAGAGCCTTGTCCCTATCCAAAATATCGTCAAATTACCTGGGGAGTGCGGTCAGAGTTTAATGCATTACCTCTTGGAGATGTGATTCAATCACGCAGTCAAGAATGGCAAGTCATCTATACACCTGGTCATGCCGATGACCATGTCGCTTTTCTTGATGAAGAAAGGGGGCGGTTGTTTTCGGGAGATTTATTCGTTTCCCTGAAAACGAAAGTCATTATGGATAGCGAATCCATTCCCATAATTATCGATTCCATTCGCAGGTTGACCACCTATGATTTTCAGTCACTGTTTTGCTGCCATGCCGGATACATCCAAAATGGCAAAAGCATGCTGAAGCAAAAGTTGGAGTATCTTGTGAATTTGTCCGGTGAAGTGGAGATTCTCTACAAGGAAGGCCGATCAATTGAGGAAATTGATCAAATGATCTTCCCGAAGAAATACCCAATTATTACTTTTTCCAAAGGACAATGGGATTCCCGGCATATTGTCTCTTCAATCGTTGACGGAATTAACAAAGATAATAATATCCAGGACTAACTATTCAGGGTTAGTCCTTTTTCTATGATTGCATTGATAGTCTGGTATCACCTAAGTCTTAAGTCCGAAAGAAAAATCAAGCTCAAGCGCAATTATGAAACGTGTAGAAAAAAGGTAAGATGGAATCAAGATAAGGAAAACAAATTGATTAGCGAAACAAAGGAGGAAAATTAAATGAAAAAATTTGGTTTGCTGTTAGCTGGAGGCCTTGCCGCCATCATTTTACTCAAAACAATTGGACCAATGGTTGGATTACTGGTTAGTCTAGCGATTCTATACTTCATCTTCAAACAGTTTTTAAAAACGGAATCAACAGGTTTGAAAATAGGGTTGGTCATCATCGGCTTAATGGTCCTTTCAGCAACGATCCACCATATACCAGCACTTATTGGAGTGGGAGCTGCGTATGTGCTCTATCTTGTTTATAAAAATTGGAACAAAAAGAATAAAGCGGCACCAAAA
>Ga0213823_1000230_pt1 | contig 56582 bp, 65 predicted proteins | sample MC6MC0907MG_FD_179887 | JGI IMG/M metagenome (GOLD analysis project Ga0213823, IMG submission 179887) | Enriched soil aggregate microbial communities from Iowa State University, Ames, United States - MC6-MC0907-MG | ecosystem: Environmental > Terrestrial > Soil > Unclassified | place: USA: Iowa...
CACGTACACCATATTTCTTCGCTATCGATCGATATCCTAGAGAGCCACTTAAATATTCTTGAACTACCATCAATTTAAATTCTTCACTATATTTAGTCATAAAAAATCACCCCAAAAGTTAGTTTTTTACTCTAACTTTTGGGGTGCAGTACCTTCTTTAATAAGGAGTGTGTCTTTTTCCATTTAAGGGCCAGATTGTGGAATAACCAAATTAGAGAAATATTGTTAATTATGCTAAAATTTAATTGAGATTAAAGTAATGTACTTAATGTTGCCAGAGGAGTCCAATTATGAAAAATTCATTATTAATGCGAATAGATACACCCTATACACTAAATTTTTTAATTTACTTGCAAAATATTTATCTTAATCAGAAACAAAGGGAAGAACAATTTAAGTTTCCGTACTTAACAGAAATGATTCGGTTTTATGATGACTTTGAAATGAAATTCAAAGAATTATGGGAAGACATTTCAATTAAATTATCTGAAGATGACGGTAATAGTATTTAAAAATATTCAATGATGAAAAGAATCTATTTTACGAAAAACTCTTCATCCCTAATTCAGATAGTTTAAAGACATATAATGAAATTTTCACAGGTTTTAAAGTGTGGTGGAGTAGTTACGCAGGAAGCTTTTCTGTAGAAAGGGCGATTGATAATCCGAGTCATAATATATATATGGAATTAACTAATTCTTTAAAGATAAACGGAAGAGAACCTAAGAGACAATTGAATATTAGCTTAATTTACGATAAATGTCTATTTAGCAATACCGAGCTTTATTCTTATTTTGCAGTGCTATCCATTATAGATATTTACTCCAATCACAAAGAATTGGTACTCAAATTACAAAGCTGTATTAGTTAAACTGATTGGGGCTTATTCAACAAAATGGCGTGATTCTGTAAAAAGGATCAGCGCTCGTTTTCATTAAAGGGCCATATTGTGGAGTAAATAATTTATGTAATGCAATTGAGAGTGAAGGATTAAATTTAAACAAACTGGGCTGGTTAACTGAATAAATAGACTAAGGTATAAATGATGTTTGTAATAAAAAACTGATTATTGCTAAAATTTTAAAATTAAAATACAATAACAATAGTTATACAGGTGACATAAGTGAGATAACTTGTGTTGGTGTCCTTAATGGTTAAAAACAGTAATGTTGCACAGTGCCTCCATTCATATTGGGGGCATTTTTTATTTTCTAAGGAGAGTGAAAAAATTGATTTTAAAGAACGAGAATAATTACACAAACTTATTTGAAGATGTACGTACTCATGTAATGGAAAGTGCTGAAAAGTTGGGTTCTAGTGGTGGTGCTATTTTTATTATCCGTAACGACAAAATCGTAACAGAGTCGTATTTTGGTAAACAGTCTAATGCAAAACACGCTCGAGATGTTCAAGTAGACACACAATTCCACATTGCCTCTGTAAGAAAGGCTTATATAGGTTTTGCTGCGGCTTACGCTATATACAATGGCTACTTTTCTATTGATGATCCAGTTCAACAGTTTGTAGAAGATTCACATCTGTCCGCGTATGAAGGGGTAACCATTCGTCACTTATTAACTCACACGCATGGGCTAAAAATTAATGATGTTAATAAACTAGTAAGTGAATATAAACCTGGTGAATCATGGGCATATAGAGGTCCGAGTATTGATCTGTTGACAATGATTATCCAAAAAACAACGGGACTGTCTGTTGCTGAAATTATTAAATCGCAAGTTATTGAACCACTAGGCTTTCAATCAACGGAATGGATTAGAATGAGTAAGCCTCATTCAAAAATTGCAGACGCTATTAGAGATGCAGATAACCCTTTTTGGACTGAGACGGATGTAGTAGATGGTTCTGGAATGAATATGTATGTGTCTGCAAAAGAGCTTGCTTTATTGGGTTACATTCATTTAACAGAAGGAAAATGGGGAGGAAAACAGATAATTCCTAGAGAAATCATTCGAATGGCTACATCCATTCAAACTCCTAACCCAACACTTCCTATTCAGAAGAACGGATTTTTATGGTTTGTAAAAGATACAAACCATAGTTTTAACCAAGTAGGCGATACAATTCCAAAAGGTTCTTATCAATTACTCGGCTACACCAATGTAGCTCTGCTCGTCATTCCAGAGGAAAACGTAGTAGCAGTAAGAATGCTCAACCGTTATGGTTCATCTGAAGGATACGATTATCTAAGCGACATTCGATCTTTTGGAGATACTGTTTATAAATGTTCTATAAAATCAACAATACAATAACATTAATGTTTGAAAGGTGTTGCATAGCTACTCAAATGCATATGTTGCTCCACAATCGGGCGCTTTTCTGAAAATTAGTAAAGCGTCTTTCTTCATGAAAAGGGCCAGATTGTTGAGGAACGTTTTCAATGGATGTTATTGTTGAAATATAGAGTTAGATAAAGATTAACTTCATTTTGATTAATCTTTTTTCAAAATGGAGTTATTGCATTTGCTGATAAATAAAGTCTGAAGGTAACTTTTTGATCAATCTGTATTCTAAAGCTACATTTACTTGTTTTTTATTTTTTATTTGTAAGTAAATCTTTATTTGGTTGGGAAAATGAAGCAAGGAGGTGAAATAATCCAGGTAAAACAATTAACATACCAACAATCGCATATATTTGACGCGTACTTAAATCTAAAAATGTTGAGGAAGCAAACAATATCCCTAATGGCATGGTAACTCGAATGAATAGTAATCGAACTGCACTTAGTTGGGTTAAACGATCTCTAGGAGCTTCACGCTGAAAAATTGCTGCACTTTGAGCATTGAATAAAGGAAATACCATTCCTCCAAACAATTCACACACCCATGCAATAGGAACTGAATTTATAAAAAACAAGAGTACGAATGAAAGACCTCCTCCTATTAAACCGAGGTACATAGTTTGATAGGTTTTTGGTAACTTCGTAAGTAGTACCATACCTACAGCATAACCGACTGGGAAAGACCCAGAAAAGATCGCATATTCCCAAGAATGACCATTAAGGTCTCCTCGTATAAAAGGAATACTTAAAACCATCGTTGCTCCAACCGCAAATTGTACCGTGGAAGAAAGAATGGTAAGTCGAAAAAGATTTGGATATTTAAAGAATGTTCGATAGCCTTCCTTCATTTCTGCCCACCAAAATTTCTTTGTCCAAGTTGCCACTTTCTTCTTACTTGATTGAGGGATACGTGAAAGTGCGAGAAAGCTGACGAGGAACATAACAGATGAAAACCCATATATAAAATGTATAGGACTGACCAAAAGCAATAATGAAGTTGCTCCAGGAGCGATAAAACTCATAAGTCGAATAGTTCCATCTAGTAATGCATTTGCTTCGACAAGTTCTTTCTCTTTACAAATTTCTGGTAGAAGTGAGAAAGATAGACTTGCGTAAATTGGTTGCATCAAGCCTAACAAACATTGTAAAACGACTAATCCTAAAATGGTTCCCACGTCTGTACCAATTAAATAACCAACAAGTGGAAGGATGTAGGCTCCAGCACGAATCAATTGTATGTTTTGAAGCATTTTCTCCTTCACAACATGGTTTAGGAAAGGCGCACTAATGCCTTGCAAAATTAAAGAGGGGATAAAATATACAAGCCAAAGTACACCCATCCATTCCCTTGAACCTGTCAATTCATAAAGTAACAATCCATTAATGATTCCTCCAGCTGCTCCACCAAATTCGGATACAATTTCACCTATCCAAAGTGCTTTAAATGACTTAGAGAACTTATTCATTTGTGAACCCCCAGGTACTGAGTGAGTCGTCCAGAAAAAGCGTTAATCTGCGTTAGATTTGCTGAATAGATACCTTTATCAACACGAATAAACTTTGCTGCTTTTAATATAGAAAGTTGGTGATGTAGTGTTGTTTTAGATGTATTAAACTGCACGCTCAACTCTTGAAGTGATAAAGGTCCCTTTAGAAGTTGATAAAGCAATTTCAATCGAAGTTCATCCCCTAAGGCCTTATGACCACGAATTAACTCATTTGATGGAACACCAGGCTCTATCAAATATTCTTCCTTTAAAGGATAAAAGAAAAGTTTAGTATCAGGTGTGCGTTTTTCTAAGATCCAAGGACGATAAGATACGTGTGGAATTAATTTGACATTCCAGACAGAAGGTTCAGGGAGATACTTGATTCCACCCGTAATTCGTTCGATTTCCTCAATAGGATTTGTTATATCCAATGATTTGTATTGTTTCTGTTCAAAAGCAAGCGCATGAGTCCATTTTTCCCACTCTTCTTGTTGACTTACCCACATGTACCACTCAACCAATGTATTGTTGAATAGGTCACAAATTTCTTGTTGTGTATAACGACTAAGATTACGCACATACCCACCTAAGTAATCGTGGTCTTCAAAATATGTCGCATACTTCTCAAATAATTCACCTCGATGATGTTCAGTGGCTGTCGCTTTTCTTATAGGCTCTGTATTCCGATCTTTGTACGGCAAAAGTATGTCATAAAAGCGAGCAATTGGAATTTCTGAAAGTTGATTCGAAAAATCTTGAACAGATAATGCAGATAGTTTATCTTGAACCATAATCAGTCCATACCATAAATTGGTCTCCTCAATTACCTTCAAATGTTTTAATAATGATGAAGGCATTGAATCTTGCTCTGATATCCACTTTTCATCTAAATCGAATGTATGTCGAAGTTGTCCATGTGTGTACCCTGCAATACCAAGTATCACTTCCCAAACAGGTGAGGATTCTACTTGTAAGGAAATGCTTTCAGCTGGATATGGAGAATAAAGGTGTTTCATAAAAGAGCCTCCTTATTATGTATTTCCTATATTCTAATATATTAGAATTTTTTATTCAATAAATTTGGAATTAAAATTTCTGCTTGCTCCCTTGTAACAAAATACTTCCTTTAATTGAAATCTTAAAAGGGAGATGTTTACAGTAATAAAAGCCCGTATTTTAGTTATTCCATTAAAGGGCGCGTTTATTTAGGAACGCGTCTTTTTCTTTTAAAGGGCCAGATTATTGAAGATCAACATTGCTGAAATTGAGAATATTTGAGATGATTGGTATTAAACAAACGGAGCAGGTTAGTTCAATAAGGTGTTTGTTATATCATTTATGATCAAACTTTTTTATAAAAATCAACTGTAGGAGGAATGTCCATGTATTTTGTCAGTCAGCCTAAACCATTTCAACATGACTTTCTTGTGGAGATTGAGGCAATATTTTTTCCGCCAGGCTATCTAACATTTCTGCAACAGTTTGGAGCAGGAACTTATAGAGGATGGATATATGTTCACTTACCCGATAGTGAGGTACTAAAGCCTTTTGTTGAATACGATTTATGGGAGCATAACGAAGGGAGTCCGATTACTCAGCAACAAATCGGTGAGTGCATAGTTATTGGCACAACAATTGATGGTGATTTTCTAGCTGTACATCCTGAGGTCGATCAGCTGCTCTGGTTGCCTCGCCATGCTGATCACGTACTAACTGTGCAAAAGAGCGGGGTTGAAGATGATGAAATATTTACGGTAGTGCTAGATAATCTATATTATCAAGTTTACGGCGAAGCTCAAGAAGGCCCCATGTATTACGAGCCTTGTTCTGACTCACAAAATTATCATTTTTTACGTTTACCACCAAAAGAGGAGGGGCCTACACTACAAGAGCTAGCTAAAATGTTTAAAGCTGCTTTTCTTCCAGATTTGATAATGGAGAACTCGTATATTTGTAAATTTTTCTATCAGATGTTAGGTGGCTATGTAACATTTAATTATGCCTACGGGCAAGAGATCGCCATTAAATATGAGCAAGATAAACAACAGTTATACAACGATATAGAGGAATGGCTCGTAACAAAAGGATCTGAAAATATATAACTTACATAAAGATCCCAGGAATTGAAGCCGCCGGAATGATCCGATTTCTAAATAGATTGCGTTCACCGCTTTGATATGTTGGGCATTTACAACTAAAAATTCGATACTCTCAGCCTCGAGTATGTTTACAATAGGCTTCCAAAATACACCTGTACTTTCCATAGCTACGTGCGTACAACCGTGTTCTTTAATCCAATCAATTAATTTCAATAGAAAAACCGTTTTAGTAGAAAAGGTTTGAATCACTTTACCTTCTGGTGTCATAATACATGCGGTAATCGAATCCTTATGAATATCCATGCCACATGACGTTCAATGATGACTTCCATTAGAAACATCCTTTCGACAGCCAATCAAATTAGAGGCTGGTGCAGCAACCTGAGTAAGATGAATCTCCCATGAGTGCTTCCCGTGAGGGAGCAACAGTCAGTGATACACCGTGGTCGTTGGAGTCAGTCTAACGGAAGGGCTCAAGGCCCCATAGTTTATCGACCTTCCTCTCCTAGCCGTAGTATTCAATACCCGTTCCGAATACATTTTCATCTTCTGTGGTGTAGCGCTGGTTTTTGTGCTACATGGATGGCTAACGTGAGCTTTTCCGTAATAAGGAAAGCTTCTTTATTCATGAAAAGGGCGCGATTCTGTAACAAGAATCAGCGCTCGTTTTCATTAAAGGGCCAGATTGTGGAATAAGTGAAGGGATAAATCGTGTATATATCGAAGGTTATCCATTCAGAGTTTATTTGAATAAAGGTATTAATGATGAACAAACGAGAAAAAAGTTATAATTAGGATAACGATGTATTATAAGGAAGGAAAGTGCTAATGGAAAGAAAATTAGATACTTTTATAGTTGATGGTAAAACAATAGAGTATTCCATAACAGAAAAGGGTGAAATACCGGTCTTTGTCATGCACGGTGGGCACTCCAATTGCTATGAGGAATTTGGATATGATGCATTGGTTCAGAACGGATTTTCTATGATTACCCCTTCAAGAGCAGGGTACGGGAGGACTTCCAAAGAAATTGGGGATAGTTTATCTAAAGCTTGTGAATACTATGAGAAACTATTGGATTACTTAGAGATTGACAGGGTTCATCTTCTTTCTGTTTCGGCAGGTGGACCTACCGGGATATATTTTGCTTCCCATTATCCGCACAGAGTCAAAACATTAACCCTACAAAGTGCTGTTACAAAAGAATGGCATACACCCAAGGATAAAATATATAAAATAGCGCAAATCTTATTCCGTCCTCCTTTTGAAAAAATAACATGGAGACTGATTTCAAGTATGAGTAATCGTTTTCCTAAATTTATCTTTAATCAAATGTTGCCTTCGTTTAGTAAGCTTTCGTATGAAGAGATGATGAGTAAGATGGCAGACGGTGATATTGATGAAATTCGAAAAATGAATAATCGACAACGGTCGGGCCATGGCTTTTTAATTGATTTATCACAAACAAAAGAAATTACATTCAAAGACTTGCAAGCTATTTCTTGTCCGACTTTAATTATGCATAGCAAACACGATGGATCAGTCTCGTTCGAACATGCTCTTTATGCTCACCAACAAATCTCGGATTCCGAGGTATGTTTACTTGATTCATGGGGGCATTTAATATGGCTTGGGCAGGAGTTTGATAATGTAAATGAAAAGCTTGTAGAATTTCTTACATGCTATTCTTAGGCTTCCAAAGAGCTAATATTTGTTCCATGATAGATAACTGATCTTCCTCAATCTGGCGCAATTCCTATAAAAGGAGTTGTGTCTTTTTAGTTAACATCTTTAAAAGTGGTTTTGCATACTTGAAAGAAAATGTGCAGTAAAAGAACTATTCTTAATTAAGAAACAGTCCCTTCACATTTGAAAGGACTGTTCATTAGGGGGGCATTGTTCTATTTTACAAGTTTAATGGGGAGCTTTAGTTTGAAGCAGCTTTAACCCCATACAAATAAATATTATTCCTGTTATCTTATTCAGGACTATTCCTACCTTTTGGTTTCCTCTTAGTTTTTTAGTAACGTAAGAAGAGAAATAAGCAACAAATAAACACCATAGAAGTCCAGTTGCAGTAAAAGTAAGTCCTAATATTAAGAAAGGAATAGGACCTGATGCTTTAACATCTATAAACTGCGGAAGAAAAGCAATAAAAAATAACGAAACTTTGGGATTCGTTAGACTTGTTAAAAGCCCTTGTATATAAATTTTTCTTAAGTTTAATTTATTTGATGACGCTTCAAAAACTAAGTTTGATTTATCAAGTATCATTTTGATTCCTAGATAAACTAGATAAATAACACCGATAATTTTAATGGTATTAAACAATACAATAGATTTTGTCAGTATAAGCGATAAGCCAAAAGAAACTAATAACGTATGAACCAAGGAGCCAGTAATAATACCGAATACTGAATAAACACCAGCTCTTTTACCTTGTGAAATACTTCTACCAACTATATACATGGTGTCGGCACCAGGGATTAGATTTAATAATATCCCCGTTAATAAAAACATTTCATAATTAATAATACCGTACATTTTAGCACCTATATCTCTTTTTTTGGGGTGCCCTTATCGATATTAAAGTAAATGAAAGAAAAATAAAAGATTTTTTTTGATTGATCAACGCAAAAGATAATTTAAAAGGCGTCACTTAAACTAAAGGAACAGTTTAGTAGAATAAGAATCAGGAAAATAAAACTATACCATATTGAAAAAACCGCCCAATAGTGTAAAATTACACTGATAGGTGGTTTTTCCTTATCAATATAATATGGGGGTATATATAAATTGAAGAGGTTTATTAAAAGTATTTTGTCTTTATTTCCAGTTCCTTTCTTATTTCATTTTTACGAATTTAATTGTCATCTTGCTAGGCAACAAGCTGATTTTTTGTTTCCGGTATTTCTAGTGTTCATAATTGTTGTAGGTATATCATCGAGAAACATTAAATTCCCTTTGTTCTTTGGTTTGAATTTTATTATGACCGTTATTTCTTTGATATTTGGCTATTTTTTCATAGTTGATGATGGAGGTTGGTTTAAACCTTTTGGCAGAGATGCCGCCATTATATTTGTTTCAATTATTTATATTTTAGGGCAATTAATTATAAGATTATTTAGCAAGCTAGGTCATACTAACAGCCAAAGTAATAAGTAAAGATGAAAAGAAAGCAAGTAATTCTCCTTTATGATAGATTGCTTTTTCAAAGGCTGCTAACGGAGTATTGTTTTTTTTATTATATAAACTTTATTAATTTAGCTAAATTAATAAAGTTTGTGAAAGAATGTACTTAAACTAAAGGAGTGCTTAAGTTTAAGAAGAAATATGCTTATGATCTTCCACAATCGGGCGCAATTCTGTAGTAGGGTACTGTAGAAAAACACGGAAAACGTACTAAACCAATTTCTAGATAAAAAAAGCCGGTTTTCCTTTTCAATAAGGATTAACCGGCTTACTTAAAGATTTTGGTATTATAAATTGCTTGATGTAATCTCCTTACGCCCTCTTTTATTTCTTCATTTTTTAGATGGCCATACCCAATAATAATTCGATTAAGGTGTTTTCCCTTTTTAATTGTATGGTCTTCTACAGGATATACTTTAACTCCAATTTGTTCGATTTCTCCAATTAATTCCTTTGAAAAATGAGAGTCAGTTATTTCAACAATTAGGTGTAATCCAGTCGAATAACCGATTATATTAACTTTATTCGAAAATGTAGTTTTTAAACAATGGATAAGGAAGTTTCTTCGACTTTTATAAATCTTCTTCATCTTCGAAATATGTCGTTCTAAATAACCATCATCAATAAAACGGGCAAGAATAAGCTGATTTAAAGAAGGCGTATGAAGATCCGAAAACCATTTTAGACTGCGGCATTTTTCAATAAGATGTGAAGGAAGAATTAAATATCCCATTCTAAGAGCAGGTGATAAGATTTTACTAAACGAACCAATATATAACACACGTTCCGGTTCCAATCCTTGTAATGAACTTACAGGTGGGCCTTCATATCTAAACTCACTGTCATAATCATCTTCAACAAGATAACAATTTGTTTTTCTCGAGTAATTAATCAATTGAATCCGTCGTTGAATTGGCAACGTTCCTCCTAACGGAAACTGGTGGGACGGAGTAACAAAGATGAATCTTGGAATATTATTTAATGGCAGCAAAGATGTCTTCATTCCATATTCGTCAACAGGTATAGGGTAAAGAAGAGCGCCTGAAGTTTTAAATATAGTTTGAATATCATTGGTGATTGGATCTTCCATTATCACTGTATCATCCGGCGATAAAAGTAATTTAGAGACAAGTGTCAGAGCTTGAGTTGCACCAGAAGTAATCACAATTTGTTCTGGATGACAATCAACACCCCTAGTTTTCAGTAAATAGCGCGATAAAACCTGCCTTAATTCCTGTCGTCCTTCAGGGAGGTCATACCCAAACGTAGAAGGTGATGCTTCATTCCATGTGCTGTGAGATAATTTCGCCCATGTCTTCCTTGGAAATAAATCCAGTGAAGGTATCCCTGAACGAAAGTTGATGATGTGATCTTCATTGTTTTCATCTTCACTCCAATGAAATAAAGGCGCCTTTTTATGTTGTTCTAAAAAAGCTCCTTCAGCAACAAATGTTCCAGCACCCCTTTTTGCAACTAAAAACCCTTCAGCCAATAATTGATCATACGCTTCCAAAATCACATTCCTGGACACATTCAACTCAGAAGATAGTTCACGTGTCGACGGTAGTTTTTCTTCTGATTGTAAGTCCCCGTTTAAAATTTGTTCTCGTATTTGCAGATAAACTTGTCTAAATAAAGGTATATCTAACGACCGGTCAATGGGTATCCAAAGCATATTTACATTTTCCCCTTCAATAAATAAAAGTGGTACCATCAAAAAAGATGTTAAGTGGTACTAATATAAACCATTTTACCATGATAAAGTGGATTCAAATAGTAAAAAGGAGATGTATAATAATGATGAAGACCCCAGAAGTTCAAGTCGCTCAAGCACTTAAATCGGTTGCACGAAATGAACATATTAAATCCTATATTCAACAATCCAATGAACTCTATCCATTATTATTGAAAGCTGCCAAACGGTTTGTTACAGGAGAAAATAAACAAGAAGGAATCGAGATAGCAAATGAGCTGATCTCAAAAGGTTATTTTATTTCACTTGAATACATAGGGGAAAATATAACAGATTTAAAAAAATGCATAAAAGCCAAAGATGAGTTTTTGAATCTCATAGAAGAAATGGGTTCTATGTCTATTAAGCAAACTGTTTCGCTTGATCTCTCACATATTGGATTATCTGTGAATCCAGAAACAGCTTATATTCATTTGCTTCAGATAGCCAAGAAAGCAAATATGTACGGAATTACACTTATGATAAGTATGGAGGAATCATCGAAAACGAATGACATTCTCGATATCTATAAAAAAGCATCTGAGCAGTACCCAAATGTGGGGATAACTATACAGGCACACTTATATCGATCTAACAATGATATCCAGGAACTCATTCGTTATCCTGGGAAAATACGAGTTGTCAAAGGGGCTTATCAAGAATCTGCCGAAGTTGCTATGTCTAGATCGAAGGAATTGAATAACTGTTATCTTAAACTTGTAGAACAATTAATAGAAGCTAACCACCCAGTTTCTATAGCTACACATGATGAAACTCTTATTCAAGAAATTGTACACCGTCAATATCTTAATCATCCCAATGTAGAAATAGAAATGCTCTACGGAATACGTCCAGATTTGTTAAGTAATTTAAAAAGCAAAGAGTATAACTGTAAAGTATACTTGACTTACGGAAAAGAGTGGTACTTGTATTTATGTCATCGAATAGCTGAAAATCCGGAAAATCTATATCGTGCAGTAACAGATATGATCAATCAATCTTTACCAGAGAGTAGTAGATCATATTGAACAACCATTTAACCCTAAATTTTTGAAAATATATAGTCCAATTTTTTCACAAAAACAGAGGTATATGATGTTGAATCACAATAAAGATGTTACATGATGTATTTTATGTTTAAAATGAATTTTTCTTATTCCATTAAAGGGCGCGATTATGGATCAACACAGGTAGGAAATAATCAAACTTTTTTATAAAAAATCTAACTTAAAACTGCTAAAGAGGAATTCCTTTTGAACAATCTTTTGTCAAAAGGGATTCTTCTTTTTTATCGTAAAATAAGGGTTTGCGAGTTATTTTTGCTCAAACTTTATTTCAAAGCAATATTTTAATTTATAAAAAATGGAGTTGTTGTGTTATGTAATTGAAGACAATTTTTGTACTATGCAAAAAAATGTATATATTCGATTGATTGATACAACATTTCTGAAAAGACTCCGTATTTGTCCACTTGACAGTGGTAGCTCCAATGCTTTGAGTACCTGCTCTATTTTATTTCCAAAAATTTAATATTGCCAAAAAGCAAACGTTTGTTCTAGAATGTGTATACAAACAAATGTTCTTACATATGATAGGTAGAGGGAAAAATCATTGTGGCAAAAAAATATCAATAATACACAATTATTATTTAGGAAGTTTCGAGAAATTGTAGGGGGAAACTAATGAGAGAGCAACTGATTAAAGCTATGCAACGCAATCAATTAGTGAACATGATGTATGTAGCGAAAGATGGTTCTGTAACAAAAAGGCGTGTAAGGGTCATTAAAATTGTTGGCGATTCATTTCAAGCATTCTGTTTTACGAGACAAGCAAAGCGTTTCTTTATCATCCAAAATGTTCTCGCTGTTACTCCTGTTTTCCGAAAAGAGCGTAAAGTCGTATGAACTATGAAGAAATGCCGCATAAACCTATTATGTGTATAGATATGAAGTGCTTTTATGCCAGTATCGTGGCGATGTTACATGGGTTAGATGTTTTAAAAACTCCAGTTGCAGTAGTAGCAAATTTTGACCAACCAGGTAGCGTAGTGCTTGCAGCATCACCATTGATGAAAGAGAAATTTAAAATCAAAACTGGAAGTAGACGCTATGAGATACCAAAGCATCCTGACATTAAATTGTTTGAGCCAAAAATGAGTTTCTTTATTCAAATGTCGATGACGATTACAAAATTGATCTCTAATTACGTACCAGTTGATGCTATACACGTGTATAGTGTGGACGAAAGCTTTGTTGATTTAACTGGCACTGAAAAGCTTTGGGGTTCACCCGAAGAAACGGCTAAGGAAATACAAAGGGCTATTCTTGACCAATTTAATGTACCTAGCGCAGTAGGTATGGGACCAAATATGTTAATAGCCAAATTAGCCTTAGACCTTGATGCAAAAAAAACTGGTTTCGCCCAATGGACGTATGAGGATATTCCAGAGAAATTATGGCCTGTACGACCCCTATCCGAAATGTGGGGCATAGGAAAACGAATGGAAGCAAATCTAAATGCTATGGGAATACAAACAGTTGGTGGTTTGGCTAATACAGATCTAAAAGAATTAGAAAAGCGCTTTGGTGTAATGGGCAATCAACTCTATCACCATGCATGGGGAATAGATCTATCCAAATTAGGGGAGCCGTTAATAACAAACGGAGCTTTAAGTTTTGGGAAGGGTCAAATGCTGATGAGAGATTATCACACACGAAAAGAAATCTCGGTAGTACTACTAGAGATGTGCGAAGACGTAATGAAACGCACACGAGATGCAGGGTTTGTTGGCCGTACAATCAGCTTAGGTCTTTCATATAGTCATAATGCTATGACTAAAGGGTTTCATCGGTCTAAAACAATTGCAATGCCAACAAGTGAAACGCTTGTGATGTATAAAATTTGTATTGAATTACTGGATGAACACTTTGCAGGAGAGCCTGCACGTCAGTTATCAGTTAGAATATCCAACCTGGAAAGAGAGCATAGTATCCAATTAGATTTATTCGATGACCGCAAGCCACAGCGTCAAATAATTGGCCCTACAATGGATGCAATACGCAACAGGTTTGGAGCTACCTCAATATTAAGAGCAGTTTCTTTTACAAAAGCAGGTACAGCAATTAATCGAGATCGCTTAGTTGGTGGTCATTTGGCATAGGAGTGATTGGATGATAAAAGACAGAGGTAATATAAAATGGGCATCGATGATGTTGCCGGAGCATTTGGAGCTTCTTAGAGAGTATAAACAAGAGCGTACAGAACAGCCAAAAGAATTGACTGAGTGGGAACTGGAAGAACTACAGAATACAATCGATCAAGCTTTTAATCAACAATTGGATATAAAATTAGAAGTGTGGAAGGACTACAAAATCACACAATGGACTGGAACAATTAAATCGATTAATACTCATGAACTCATACTTGAAACACTACTTAAAACGAAAAGTATTCCAATCCAAAGTATTCAATCAGCTCAATTGGATGCTGATTATTATGATTAAAGCCGACGAAAGACAGTTACTTCATAAGTATCTTTTGTTAGAACTAACAGTTAAATCATTACAGGTTGACTATTGTAAATTAGAGCAGTTTAAAATGAAAACGGTTTTTCTTCCAATGATGGATTCATTGCTAAAGGATCTAAGACAAGAATATTTTAACCTTAAACGAGAACTTGCACAAAAACGTATACGAGTAGTAGGGTGGCAACCAGTAGATGAATACTTTAGTGACGTGCAAGTTGCCACTGCAGGTAATGATGTAGTACTCCGTTATGCAAATCAAGCTCTTAAATCACAGGTGGAAAAGTTGTTGGCTAATCATATACGTGTAGCTTTAGAATAGCGGTTGACTAAAAAATTTTTCTTTCAACCTTTATTTATCAGCAAACGAAAAAACACTCCATTTTGAAAAAAGATTGATCAAAATGGAGTTAATCTTTCTAACTAAGTATGAGATTTTTATTTGATCAATTAAATAAGCCTTATTCACCTAAAGCCCGTTAGTTTAAGTGCATTTATTCACAAACTTATACTTCTTGTTTCATTTTGTAGGGTGCTAGAGACTGACTGTATTTTTAGTTTAAGAACCTTTTTATACTTAATATAGCAAGCTATTCTCCAAGGAATTAAATAACAAATAACAAGTAAGAAAAGTAACATACTGAGTGTACCTGGTTCGATAGTAGAAATATGTTGTCGAAAATAATAACGTAAAGCGATCATAATGGCGAAAGTAATTACAAAAGCAGGACTTTTCTTAGCATAAATTAAACCATCATTTCGTATTTCATAATCTGACCATAAAATAAGAGGAATAGAAAACCCCACTCCTAAAAGAATTGCTACAGATAATTGAAGGTATGTGACGTGCCCAGAAGCGTTTAGAAAAAATGAAAATCCAGGTGTTAAAAATAGAAGAGGAAGAATTATTCGTACTCCTTTGCCTTTGGTTGGTTTGTACATAGAACGGATTCTACGAACTAAAATGAACAATCCAATAATTACAAATATAGAAGTAGCTGGTATTGCAGTTTGCATAAAAACCTCCCTGAATTATGTTTTAATATTTCTATTATTACATAAATTACAACAAAAACCACTTTTTCCCTTATATAACTATGCATAGAATTATGCTAACCAGGCATTGAAAACACAGGTGGAAAAACTCGTCATCCGTTATCTTGACAAATGACTGGTTTTTCGAAATGGGTCATATGTTACAAGACAACTTTTTCGTGCTTATTCACTTATTTGGCAACCTATGCGGGTTAAACGATAATTATATAGAACAACTGCTGTCTTTAAAATTCATGAAGGTAGAGGTAAAATTACATCTCTAATCAAAATTAACCAAATAGCTGTACCAGGCGCTCAACCGAGTACCTGGTATTTTCTTTGATAGAAACTGCAAAATAATCGACACCTAGTTAGAACGATATTTTTTCTTCAAATTCATTTTTTAAGACGATTAACGGAGAAGATAATCCAAATTTCATTAAAGAATCTAAAAAAGAAGCGAGAGTTTCCATCGAATCGACCATTACTTTCATCATATAATTGAATTCCCCGCTGATGCGATATAAATCTGTCACTTCTGAAGAGGAATGACAAAATTGTATAAAATCATTGCATTGTCTTGTTTTAAACATAATAAAAGTTTGAATATTTTTATTAATTTTAGAAGGTTCAAACTTCGTCTTGTAGGCAGCTATAACTCCTTGTTCTTCAAGCTTATTAATGCGTTCTTTCACAGCAGGTTGTGTCATCGAAATAACTCGTCCTATTTCAGAAACAGGCATTCTAGCATTGTCATACAACAAATTCATGATTTTAAGATCTATTTCATCCAGTTTTACTGTGTTTTTCATTTACTTGATCTCCTTACTACATTTTATAAAGTAAATATCGAATTATACCTATAATATCATAAGTAATATAATGCATTTACTTATAAATATGTATTTAAAATGGTTGATTTTCAGATGACAATATATATACATCGATGTCACAAACAAAGGATGAAAAAATGAAGAATCTCGAAGGGAAAATAGCGTTAGTAACAGGAGCCAGCCGAGGGATTGGCCGCGCAATTGCAAAAAGATTGGCGCAAGATGGTGCATTAGTCGCTATTCACTTTGGTCGAAATAAAGCGGCTGCAGATCAAACTATTAGTGAAATTGAATCAAATGGTGGGAAAGCTTTCTCATTGAAGCGGAACTCAATTCCATCAGCGGTGTCACAAAACTAATTGAACAATTAGAGCAAGAACTGCAAAAAAGAGTGGGTACATCCGACATTGATATTCTCGTAAATAATGCAGGGATAGGTACGCAAGGAACAATTGAAAATACGACAGAAGAAATTTTTGATGAAATTCTAGCTGTTAATATTAAAGCGCCGTTTTTCTTAATCCAGCAAGCATTGCCACAACTACGAGAACAAGGTCGTATTATTAATATTTCATCAGCCGAGGTACGACTTGGTTTAACGGGTTCCATTGCATATGGTTTAAGTAAAGGAGCTCTTAACACCATGACGCTCCCGCTTGCTAAACATCTTGGAGAAAGGGGCATAACAGTGAATACGATTATGCCTGGATATACAAAGACGGATATTAATACTAAGTTGCTAGATGATCCAGAAATACGAAAATTTGCTACTGAGTCCTCTGTTTTCAATCGAATAGGGCAAGTGGAAGATATTGCAGATGCAGTGGCGTTCCTCGCATCTTCGGAAAGTCGCTGGATAACAGGGCAAATTTTAGATGTTTCAGGAGGTTTCCGATTATAGAACTTCCTCTATTAGGAACCCAAAAACAGGTGCATATAGTACCTGTTTTTTTATACTTCATCGTATTGCTTCATTAGTTCCTGTAACTTACTTTTAATTTGTTCCCGTACGACCTGGGGATATTTTACGTTTGCCTCCATGCCCAAGCCCAGAAAAAAATGTACCAACCATGGCGTAAATGATGAGTTTACTTTTGCACGAATCATACCACATCCACCCTCATGAAGCTCGATCCACTGAGATAACCATACTTCTGATTGACAACGTCTTACTCCTTCTGGTGTTAAAACTACTTCAAGATCTAACATATTATCTTCATCCGGCGGCATGATCCACGACTTTATGTGCTCATTCGTCATGTTCATTTTCAAACTTTGGTCTTCGACTAAAGAAAAATCCTTCACTCTATCCACGCGAAATACTCGATAATCCTCTGCTAAGAAACAATAAGCCTGACAGTACCACAGCCCGTTCATCGTATAGATCCCAAGAGGTTGAATGGTTCTAGTTTTACGAGTAGCAGCTTCATACATGATTGTGATGACACGTTGTTCAAGTGCAGCTTCAAGTAATTCCTTTAAGAAGGGCACTTCTAACTCATGAGGAGGCACCCAAAATATAAGGCGTTGCTGCATACTTTCAATCTTTTGCTTTAGCTCACTTGATAAATAATAGAAAAATTTATCTAATGCAGTATTTACTTCGTTTTTGAAGGGGAGAGCTTTGTAATTACGTAGGGATTGGCAAGCAAAAAACAATGCGATTGCCTCATGCTCGGTAAAGCTGATGGGTGGTAGCACTTTTTCACGCAAAACACGATAACCACCGCTAGGCCCAGCTTCGGAATAAAGCGGTACACCTAGTTCACTCAGTTCCATTAAATCACGAATCATTGTTCGGCGAGAAACACCACATTCTTCAGCCATCTCCTGAATGGTAAATTTTTTACGTTCATTGACCTTCATCATGAGCTGAATAAGTCTTTGCGCTTTGTGCATGAAAAGTTCCTCCTCTTTAAAAAATGAATTAATAGTGACAATAGTTGTCACTATTATCCCGTATAGTAAAACTCGAAGTCAATGTTTATGAAGATTTGACATTTTGACAGGATGTACATTGACCTCATCATTAAGAGGCTAAAAGGAGACAAAAAAATGGAACTAGAAAAACAAAACTATGTAATGGAAGTTGTATTATTTGAACTGAAGGAAGGGGTCGACAAGCGTCGTTTTTGTCAGGCAGCTGCCGCACTTACGGAGGTACTAAAGCTTGAAGTATCAGGATTCGAAGGCCGTACCTTACTACATACATCCGATGAAAGTCAATGGACGGACATTATATATTGGTGTGATATGGAAAGTGCTCTGGTTGCTATGGAGAAACTGAAGACTACCTCTGAATTTCAAATCTTTGTATCTATGATTGATTCACGGGAGATTACACAAAGACATCTAGTCCCGACTAATTTGAACGGATTGAAATAATAACTAAAAGGGGAATGGGACATGGCTGACACATTTGAGGGTAAATATACAACAGATTTCTTCCATCAATTTATAACTATATTACAAGTTGAATACCCTGCTTTTGATTCACATAAGTTTATGAATTTAATCTATGACGACCATTGGAAAACGAAAAAATTCAAACAGCGTATTAGGCATATCAGTAATTCTTTACGAACGACTTTACCAACATCCTATTGTGAGGCATTATCCATTTTGATACAAATTGCACCTACATGTAAGGGAGTGGAATACTTATTTTTGCCTGATTTTGTAGAAGTAAATGGACTAGATGATTGGCATGCTTCCATTCATGGATTAGAGGTGTTTACGCAATTCTCCACTTCAGAGTTTGCCGTTCGGTCTTTTATTTTAAAAGATCCACATAAGATGATGGATCAAATGTTAAAGTGGGCGAGCCATCCCAATCCTCATATCAGACGGTTAGCCAGCGAGGGGTGTCGCCCTCGATTGCCTTGGGCATCTGCTTTGGAAACATTCAAATTGAATCCGTCACCAATCATACCGATATTGAACCTACTCAAACAGGATCCATCTGTTTATGTACAGAAAAGTGTGGCTAATAATCTGAATGATATTTCCAAGGATCATCCGGAACTAGTGAAACAGCTTGCACGTGATTGGCATGGAGAGAGTTCAATGACGGATTGGATTATTAAGCATGGATGTCGTGGTTTACTGCGAAAAGGAGATGCTGAGGTGCTTTTCTTGTTTGGCTTTGACATCTCTCCAGATGTGACAGTTCATGAGTTAGCACTAGAAAAAGATAGGCTGGCGATTGGACAAACTCTTGATTTTACATTTACCGTTCAGACTAACTCTACTGCACAGCAGAAGCTCCGAATCGAATATGCGATTGATTTTGTCAAAGCGAATGGAACAACTTCAAGAAAATTATTCAAAATAACGGAACGCATCTTCGAAAGAGAGGGTCGCCAATACACACGGAGTCACCATTTTAAAGATTTGACAACCCGAAAGCATTATCCGGGTCAACATAAGCTAGCAGTAATCATAAATGGGAAAGAGCTAGCTACAACAGAATTTTACGTTGAACGCTAAAGTAACAATACAGAAAAATGGAGGAAAAGAAAATGAATAATGTAACAATAATTGGCTTGGGATCAATGGGAGCAACATTAGCCAGTGTGCTGCTGAAAAAGGGCTATCAAGTGACTGTATGGAATCGATCAATAGCAAAAGCAGAGCCTTTAATCAAAGACGGAGCTATCTTTGCTACCAGTGTAGCAACTGCCATAAGCGCAAGCGAAGTGTCCATTATCTGTGTATCTGATTATGAGGCTTCAACTCATATTTTGAATACACAAGAGGTCAAACAAGCTCTCTCAGGCCGGGTTCTTATTCAGTTGAGTACAGGTAGCCCCCAGCAAGCACGTGACCATGAGCTATGGGCGCAAGAAAATCAGGTGAATTATCTTGACGGAGCAATAGCGGCTTCCCCACTCCAAATGGGGAATTCTGAGGCTACAATTTTCACTTCAGGTTCTTTAAAGGCCTATCAACAGAGTGAGCATATTTTAAAATGCTTAGCAGGAAATGTTCCTTATCTTGGAGAACAAGTCAGTGCTGCGTCTTCTACAGACTTGGCCTTTCTTTCATACTTGTTTGGTTCCTATTTAGGGTTTTTCCACGCGGCACGCATCCTTGAATCGGACGGACTACGTGTAGATGATTTTGGTGCCTTGATAGCTCAAGTTTCACAAGTTGTTGGAGAGGTCATCAAGTATGAGAGTGAAGTAATTCAAACAGAAACCTACGATAACCCACAAAGTTCTATAAATATGTGTATGACGACAGTTGAACTTTTTATGGTACAAGCACAAGAAGCAAATATTAACAATGAATTTCCGGTGTTTGCCCAACAACTTTTCAAGAGGGCATTGGAAGCGGGATATGGAAATGAAGAACTGGGTGCTTTGATTAAAGTATTGAGATAAGTATGTAGGTGAAACGAAGTAGGCCACTCTTGATGGGTGGCTTATTTCATCAAAAGATAACTATAAAAAGAAACTACTTAAGGGTCACTGAGACGGGAGCGACCCCATTAAACTAGGGGTTATATAAAATATTGTGGTTTTTCTACCTTAATGGAGGCCACTTCTCCGCAGTCTTTACAAAAGCTAAAAATAAATGGGGAACCTACAGAAAATACAGAATCTATAGGTCTAACATTTCCTTGATTAAAATCACCACCAACTTGCCCGATAGTAAAAGAAACACTACCACAAGCCTTGCAAACTAATTTTTCATCTTCCATATCATCACCTCATTATGTAATATATGTAAATTGTATCATAAAAAAAGAGGAAGCGACATTTTAGCTCATATTTCAACATTATTCGAGACTTTATATCGACATATTTTAGAGGATTTGCTTGGAATTTGAAAAATAGTTTTATAGTAACATTAAGTATATAAAGATGGAGGAGGTTTTATATGCCTGATTTATTGCTTATCCTTTTTTTATTTAACCTTGCCTTATTTCTTTTGCATGAAATGGATGCAATAAGGCGCTCGGAGTGGCGATTATTTATCGTATTAAAAGATCTGGAAGATTCAAAGGCTTATCAAATATTCACGATTATTCATCTTTTTCTTTATGTCATCATTCTATCTTTACTATTCAGCCAATATCAAACAATAACTTTTTGGGTTCTCGATATATTCTTTATAATTCATGCAATCCTGCATTTGTTATTTGAAAGACATCCTCGAAATGAATTTAAGAACACGTTTTCAAGAGCTATCATTTATCCCATGGGAATGCTTGCGGCAATCCATTTATTCTTTTTCATTAATGTTTAGAAACAGTCACATCTTTTTATAAGATGTGGCTTTTTATGAGGCTTTGAAGGGTGTTATCGGAACATTATATAAAAGTTTGATACAGGATAGCAATTAAAGAGGCGATGTTATCATTGATTGCTTCAATATGGATACGCTTTGTTAAATTTGTAGTCGTATGATCTAAATTTCTTATTGTAGCAATTTTTTTATAATTAATGTTAAGGTTCCTGAGTGAGTGTAATCTTTCTCGAATCGATACACGTCTCCGTTGATCGTAAAACGCTGCGTCTTTTCAATTAATTGCACACGCTTTTGGGTTATTGCAACCTTCTTCAGCGCACTGTTGCTATAGAGTGTATAACGTACACCAGTAAACACACAATCAATTTTGTATAGCGCCTTATTATCAATTGAAAACGCATTGTAGCAGTATGGCATTCCTGTTCGAAGTAGCATATGAAACAGTTGCGTAAGGATACGATGACGATTTTTTTTAAGGATACTTATAATTTGGTTGTCCTTGTTGTAAATAGGGATGCTCGTGTAATAGGAATTGAATTCTGGGATGCTATAGGAATAAATCTGCAAGGTATGTCTCTCCTCCATTAAATAGTTCGATCAACAGTAATAGTAATATGGCTTGATATCTTTGTTCAAATAAATCGTTTATTGAGTTGAACTGAAGAAGCAAGTGAAAAAGTGAATTTAATGTTGGAAAGTAAATAAGCCACCTCATCTTTGGAAATGAGGTGGCTACTAATCTATAAAATTAAAGGGCTTGAATTATACGGTCATTGACAAATGCTTTCAAGAAAAATAATTCATTATCATTAGGGTTTCTATTATTTTCTACCTTGAAGCACTCAATAGCCTTTTCTAGGGAAGTAGATTTGACAGCTCGACTAGTTGTTGTTAACTCTTTCCAATAAATATTCATTTCATGAGCATCACAGATTGATTCATGACCAAGTAGGAACACTTCCGCATCATATTGTTGAATGTCTTTTATCATAGGCAATAATAGTGATTGCTTGAAATGATATAAAGAATTTTTGGTTGTTCCATATGCAGCATCACCTAAAAAAATAACTTTTTCATCAGGGATATAAATAATTGTAGAGTCGTCTGTATGTGTACTCTGAATTTTTTCAATTAAACAAACTTTATTACCTAAATCGATGGTTAATGTATTTTCAAAAATTACATCCGCAGCCTGCAATTTAAAACACTCTCTATTTGGTATATCTGCTTGTATGATCTCCATACACTTGGCACTTATCAGATTAGTATGCACATACTCTTGCAGAGAATGATCATCAAAACTATAACTTTGCCATTGTTTTAATCGCTCATTTGTTTGATGATTAACGATAACTGTTGCATCAAATTCATTCATGCCAAGGAAGTGATCCCAATGCGCATGAGTAATGACCAAATATTTGATAGGTGGTACATTGAGTTTCTCGATTTCCAGTAAAAAATCTTTAGCATGTTGGGTTGAATTTCCAGCATCAATCATTAGACTATATTTGTCACCACATACCAATCCTAATGTTGGCTGTTCTTTAGCATGTTGATGGGATAAGTAATAAATAGTGTCACTTAATCTATTTAACATGATATTTCTCCTCTAATTTAGACATTCATTTTATGAGAGAGAAAATCTCCATGTTTATTCGATAAAATAATGAAAGATTTTCTCATTTTATTTTTTTACCATTGGACTGTACCTCCTTTTTATGGAAAAGTATAACATATAAATTTTAAAAAACAGAAATAAATTTAAACGCAACACATAAGGATTTTGAGCAACCCTTAACATCACACTCTCTTATGTAAAAAAGAAGAAAATGAAAAGCCTTATAACGGAGGTATAAGGCTTTTCGAGAGTAACTTAAAGATTAGAAAATCTGCGTTAATTCTGAATTTACAAACCGTTGAGCAGTGATGATCACACCTGAAGCTGTGCGTCCATAAACGCTATAAATTCCCCCATTTTGATTTGGAACAATTTCAACTTCATATTGGGCTGAACCTCCTACACCTGGAGTTACAAAAGTAGAACCATTAGCAACTGCAGCAAAAGGAGTTGTTGACAATAATTGTCTTGAACCGTTAAGTCTAAAAACTCTTACTACGCCTGTTAGTAAACCTCCAGTGAGATTAAGAACTTTGATACGAACACTACTTGCATTTGCTGGTTGGTTTCCTGTATTTTCAATTGGACCAGTAGTTAAAGGCAATTAAATCACCTCCTTACATATAAAAAATTTATAATCTGCAGATTACATTCTCATAATATGTAGTACTGATCTACATTCTTTAGTCTTATTCATCATAATTGTATTATTTATATAATTTAATTAGTAGAAAATTTTTAAAGATAATCTGTTAATAAAGGTAACCTTATAGAACAAGGTTTATATCATAATAGAAACACCCATTAAGACAGATTTTGTGGGTGCTGTACGGTACTATTATGAGGGAATAGACAGTAAAAAAAGCTGATTAGAAAGTTCTCCAATCAGCTTCCGTTTTTAGTTTTTTCAGTTTCACCTTTTTTACTTCTAAGTAGCAATGCCATAAATATAAAACTTGCTACCCAAAAGGAAAAGAATAAATTTTCAAGTAAAGCCCAATTATCATTTATAAAATAATCCCAGATTGTTGTTATTAAAAACAGTGTTACAAGGAAAGCGATATATAGTAATTTTCCTAATGTGGTCAAATAAAACACCTCTTATGTAAATTATAGTTGTGTACTACTCATCACACAAAAGAGGCTGCGACTGTCAACTAGCGCCACAGCCAAAATCAGTGTGTGCGATACACCTCATAATAGTGTGTGTCATTTATGATTACTTATACATTAAAACAGTTGAAATGTCGCTGTATGCGCTAAAAACCGTTACCATTTAGCATCTCTGGCACAACTGGTACTGGGAATCCTCAGTTTAAAGAAGCCACACGACCGCTTTCAGTAGTGAGACTACACAGTGTTACTTTGGCTGTTTATGATGAAAATACACGTTATATTTATATGGAAAAATAAAGTTAAAAGTATCGAACCTCACTTTAAGGATAATTTATTGCTTATTGTGAGCAAATCGACAAAAGAATGAATGAGAACAAAAAGGCAAAAATCCCTTTATTTTGAATGGGTTTTTGCCTTTTTTTTAATGTGTCACCTAATTCTGTAAGCAGACATTTAAAATAAATTTAAACTATTTGCAACCTTTTACGACCTTTAAACGAGGATAGGTTGAAAGGTGGGAAGAGATGGAGCTTGAAACAATATATATCACCTATATGAAAGATATATATCGCTATTTATATTCACTTACCAAAAATCATAGTGCAGCGGAGGACTTGCTTCAGGACACATTTACAAAGGCGCATATTACCCTTATTGGTCAAGAAATTCAAGATATCAAACCTTGGCTCTTTAAAGTAGCTTACTATACATATATCGACAGTACACGAAAAGAGAAGCGGTATGTTACTGCCGACAATGTTGACCAAATTCATTCAAATACACCGGAAAAAATCATTGTGGAACAAGATGCTTATCTGAAATTATTAAACCTACTAGAACAGATTAAACCGATTGAAAAACAAATTATTTTATTATGCGATGTACATGACTGTACAAATGAACAAGCTGCAAACATCTTACATTTAAATTTAAATACTGTGAAAAGTCATTTAGCGCGAGGGCGCAAAAAAATGCGCGCACTGATTATAAGGGAGGAATAGAGTTGGATTCTTATAAACAATTATTACAACAAGCTAAGGAAAGTGAAAAAGGAGATACACCTTCGACGAATGTAATAAAGAAAGCAGTTGCATCATCTAAGCGGAAACTGATTGTAACGACACTGACAATTGCCCTTTTAATTGTCCCAACTTGTTATATGCTAACATTTTTGTATTATGCTTTTGGTACAAAATCTACAACATTAATGGATGTAACAAGCCAGACTCTTTATGTAACAGAACCGAATACGACATTGGAAGAACTTGAATTTGATATGAATTTCTCTTTATTTTCGATGGGGTTATCATTTGAGCAATTTAAGCAGATAGGTGATGAGGTCTATCCCGTGAAACATTATGATACACGCTTTATGTTAAATAATTTAGTCGAAAAGAACATTACTTCAAAACTAGAAAAATCGTATCCAAAATACCCGACTGAAACAAATCAGTGGCTAGTACATCCCGATAATCGAGCAGAATTTAATACGATTGAAGAGCAAAGAAAATTAAAAGGATTACCAAATGAAACAGTTGTAGAAGCGTATATTTCTTTAAACGATTTATATTCAGTGGATAAAGTTATACAGCAGATGCCGAATGTAGATGTTACATGGGCAGCTATTTATACAGGTGTAGAAGACACCATGCTAAGTGCAAGGGGGAATGTTGTATCGCCTATAGGCTATCCTGTACAACCTGATCAAACAAATTGGTCGCCATTTAAAAATGCAACTTCTCATGAACAAACTTTTTTATCCATCTTAAATTTTCTAGCTGATTATGAGGAGACTGCTACCGCTGTTTCCGCTCATAAAAACCTGGACTTAAAAGAGAGAATTAAATATTTAGAACAACACGACATGAAAACATATGGGGTTGTCATTACAGGACCTAAAGCTGAGGTTGAACAGCTACAAAATCTAACAATGATTAAACATATGAAACTTGGGGAGGTTAAATTATGGAATTGGGTGCGTTAAAACAGTCCATTTTTAATGTTTTTGGTTGGGCTAGTGTTAGCTTAGGCTTATGGACGCTAATAATGATTAATAGTTGGATTATCGTGGGCTATGGTGCGCCATTTACTAGTAAGAATTTCATTATCTTGATATTCATTTTTGGTATCATTGCAACTATTTCAAAATCAAGCCGATCTCTAGGAATGTGGGGAATCTATCTTGGCTGCTATCTTGTTTTATTTATGATTGTTATATTTTTTGTTGGTTGGTTTATTAATCCATTTCCATAACAAAAGCAAATGGAGTGTCGCACCATCACAATTCGTAACTGAGTTCTCGACAATTAAAGTAAACGAACCTATATCAGAGTGAGTCTTTTATCATATAATCCTTATAGGTAATAAAATATAGTTAAAAGTTTCTTATAAGACAACAGTTGTGATGTCTTGTCAGCCCTTGTAATCAAAAATACCGAAAGTAATTGTCAGAAAATATCAATATATTCTATAATGAGTAAAAAAATAGAGAATAAGAGGTGAACTTATGGGTAAACCAGTAGATTACAATCTATTTCCGGGTTATCAAAACACACTTGATTCAAGACTTGATGAAAGAAAAGAAGAATATATGGAAGAACTAGAAAAAGCAAAAATAGATGGGCATATACTAGCATTTGAAAAATCATCTGAAGATTTGTCCCAATAATAAAAACGGAATTTTATAAAAATAAACCAGGTGCTCGGTAGAGTATCTGGTTTTTACATTTTTTAAGCTTTGGTTGACTAGTCATTTCATATGACAATGGCTCAAAGCGATGCATCATTTGCTTATTCCTATTTCTGATTACCTCTCTTTGCTTAGGATGGTCCTAGTTCATAATAGACTTAATTTTAAAATTATTATAATCTAATAATGATAACAGTAATTTTGAAAGGGTGGTAAAAATGAGTAAAAATATTATTGTATTTGGAGCAAGTCAAGGATTAGGTGATGCTTTTGTAAAAGGCTTACCCGTTAAGGGCGATACTGTATGGATGGTTTCACGTACACAACCTAAGAGTATAGATATCAATGATGGTGTAAATCGTCAATGGCTCTCCATTGATTTGTCTAACCAACAGCAAATACCATCTTTAAAAGAAAAGTTAAAGGACATTGCTATTGATGTACTAATTTATAATGTTGGGGTATGGGAAAAGCGGGGTTTCGAGGATGACTATTCATTTGATAAGGATGAAGTCGAAGATATTTCAAACTTAATCAATATCAATCTAACCTCTACTATTACATATATACAGGCGCTTATACCGAATTTAAGACAAGCGAAAAGTGGAAAAATTATTTTAATTGGTTCAACAGCAGGATTAGATCACACAAATAATTCACAAGTTTCATTCGTTACATCTAAATTCGGCATACGAGGTATTACAAATGCGCTACGTGAACATTTAAGAGAAGATAAAATCCCTGTCACTTGTATTAATCCTGGGGAACTAGCAGCAGAAGTCCCTTATGAAGAAGGAACCGAAAAAGCCATTCATTTATATGAAGGTACACGTATTCCTGTACAAGATATTGTATCTATCGTGCAATGTGTAATTAATTTATCACCGGTATCATGTGTAAAAGAAATTAATATTCCTGCAATAACAGACTTAAATGCGTGATTGTTCCATACTGCTCCAAGCAAAGTTGGAACCCCTTTTCGTTTCGGTCCTATTAGAGTATAGAAGAGAATAGTGTTAAAAGAACTAAACACATAGAGGGGATGAGCTATATGAAAATAGACCATTTAGTTGTAAATGTCGATAGTTTTGTACAGGAAGATAAAAGTTTTATTGAGAAAGTTCGATCAATAGGTCTTCCATATGAACCGAAATGGGGAAAGGGGACAAAAGGATTTAAAGTATCGAATATTTGGATTGGCAACGAGTACTTTGAATTGGTTAAAATCAAATCGAATGATGGTGGTGGGTGGTTAGAGAATTGGACAAAGGATTATCAAAGAGGGCATAGGGGACTTATTGGTTTTGCATTAGAAGTAGATGATATTGAAGCGACCTATCAGAATCTTATTCGTCACAACATTCAAGTATCGCCACCAAAACCATTAAGATTCAGATGGTTCTTTAATTTACTGAGTAAGACGATGCCTTGGAAAAATTCATATTTACCTAAATTTGAAGTGATGCCTTTTCAATTTTTCTTACAGCAGTTGAATGATGAAAAAAGCAAAGCATTTATGCAACAGTATATGGTGCCAAATAGTAGAGAAAAAAATATAAATGGCATACTAGAAGTGAAGATTTACGGCACATTGACAGAACAAGACAAAAATATACTAAAAGCACTTTTTCAAGATTATAAAACAGAGGGTCAGACAATCACCATTGCTCTTGAAAAACAAACTATTTCATTTGTGGAATCTAAAGAACATTCAGTTGAAGTAATTTTGGACTGCAAGAATGAAGAAAAGTCAACAAATCAACTTGAAATAGGAAACTTGAAAATTATAAATAGTTAAACATGATGACATCCTATAATTCTATATTAGATAACTTTTTCATTTCTAAATACGAGGTTTTGGAGGATGCTCTTCCGTCAAAAGAATTGACCCAACAACGACAACGACAAAAAGAGAAGGGGATGCATCCCATAAACCTTCCGAAAAATTAAGGACTTAAAAAGGGTCACACGGAGGATAGTGACCCTTATGACTATTGGTAGGTGTAAAGGATAAGTTAGTTTGAATTATCCTAGAAATTATGAGCATTAGAGACGAGCATAGCATCAGAGACCGTATGGGACATTACTAGTATCTTGACATGAAGCTAGCACCGACAATAATCAGAAGAATAAATAGTACAACAATTAGAGCAAAAGATGATCCAGATCCATAACCACTTCCATTACCATATTCTTGAGACATCATTAATTCCCCCCCTTCTATCATCTATTTTATGAATAGTTGTTAATATGAATTGCGATATTTATCTATTGTATAAATGGAAATTTATATAATGGTAAATATTATGATTTTGGGAGCTCATAAGAAAGGGTAATAGACTTTTATCTGATAATTTGGGATGGAAAATAGGCTGGAAACAGTGGTTCTGCTATGGCTATCTATCTTTTGTTCTATTCCTCTATGTGAACAAAAGGGTGATTAGAGATTAATACAAGAAAGTAGCGCCGACAATAATTAATAGAATAAATAGAACAACAATTAGAACGAATGATGAACCATAGCCACCACCGCTATTGCCTCCACAATAATAACTCATGAAATATCCCTCCTTTCTATGTCTATAGTATGTATAGTTATTGGAAGTTTAGAGGTATTTATCCAACCTTATAGAGCTATAAGTGGGAGAAAATTTGTTGCGACGAGCTCAAGGTACAAATTGCCCTGACAATGCATATTGATTCAAAAGACAATTACCACAAATATGAAGCTGTCAAGCGAAATGTAGAGGGTACAAGGTATGTCGGGGGATACAGAGCCTAGGGGAAAGAATTTGAGCAAGTAAGTAATTTTCGCAGGTAGGCTAAGTGTTAGTAGAAAGAAAATGTACAATAGAGAATTAGTGATGTTCCCCTTAGATCAAAAAAGTAACCAAAAAGAATAAATCTCAATGGCTACATGAAACGTAATGTAAATGGCCCGTCTTAATTTTTTAATGCTACGTTATTTTGAGTAGTTTTTATATACTTACTGAAAATATAACGTACAATGGGTCCCATAATAATGATTTGCAAGGGTAAGGCTACAATAAAATTCCTACAAAAAACGGAGAAAAATTCCTTTATAACCGAGTTGGAAGATAAACCATTGTGAAAATAACTTGTTACCAAACCGTAAATGGACATGAAAAAAGCCATTCCAATAACCATACAGGTGGATATTGTCAGAACTTTAAAAAGAACATTGGATGTATTTGTTGTTAATCGATAAGCTATTCTTTTAGCTAGAGGTCCTACTAGGAACAAGTCAAGAATTATGGCAACAATAAACCCTATAAAAAAATCAGTTATTCCTCCTAAGAGAGATACTTGTCCGAATGTACCATTAAGGTAAAAGTTATAAAGAGTCATAAAAAGTACCATTCCAAAACACATGATTAAACCAAAATAGAGACTTTCTTTTCTAGTAGTTGGCATATGTCAACACTCCTTTCTGTTACTAGAGTTAGTATATAGATTTGATAATATCTTCGTAAGTGACAACTTTGTGACGGTTATATAAAGAATGAAATTTAATTTTTGCTGTACATTACGAGGAAAAAGGAACGAATATGGACATGAAAAGGGAAGTTGTGAAGGATTAAACTTATGTTCGTTTTGGCGTTCATTCTAAATTCAGTATAAAAAACGCTAACCGAAAGATTAACGTTTTATACATGATCGAAGGGAACACACAAGTGTATCTGGTGTTTACAGTATTAGATACAAAAAACGATCTCTAATTAAGAAAGCCCGCACATTCTAAAGTAAGAATGAACGATAAGATTAAAAAAGGTCAGGTGCAGTTTTCTAATATGGAGTAGGAGTCGGAGGAGAACAACGGTAGGAGTCAATGTCTCTTAAAGCAATGGAATATTGATTCCATCTTCCACCGAAAAACCTGTAGCCATAAGCTCTTTCGTGTCCAACAGCAGTTAGAAAGAACCAGAAATTGTCACCGTTTCTAAGCCACATATACGTGAAACGAAATATACAATTTTCAAGACCCCTTGGAATTTGTCCATAGAAAGGCATTTCTTCCATATATCGCATAAGTCAAGATTCACCTCTTTTTTTTAATTAGACATATAACCAGTTTATGCCTAATATCAGAGCTTGGCTTGGATGTATGCCCTAAATAGTTTAAGTAAGAGGAAAGCAGCCACTGCTGAATCGACAAGCACAATTCCTTGTTAAGTGACGCGAGTGTGTAAGATGAGGAAAAGATTGTTTAGGCGGGCCAAGGAAAGCGTCTTTCTTCATGAAATGGGCCATTTAATTGAATAAAATACAATCATTAAATTGGACGTGGAGATTGTAAAGAAAAGTACTTAAAGAGTAGGTTAGTTTAAGATTTTTGTTAATTTTAAATGGAAAATTTATTTAAAAATGGAACTTCTATTCATGCCAGACGTATTAAAGTAAAGGGACTATGTCAATTCAAAGAGATACATATAAAACGTAATCAGTAAAAGGAGAAAATGAAATGAATATTTATTTAGTAATGTTACCAATGATTAGTATGTTGATAGGTTTGTATTTAGTATGCCTGGGACTCTGGGAATTAAGAGTTGGTATAGATAGAAAAAGATTTATAACCTTCTCGTTTACAGGGCTATTTTTGATCTTTATATTACCGAATATGTTTGGATTTTTTCAATTAATTAGTAATAACTTTCAATAAATATCATCTACTAACTGTGCTAACGGGGCTTACTTCAATAAGGAGTAGAGCCTTTTTCTACTTATATTAATGGAGCAGGTTTTCAATAAGAGAATGGTATCCAATTTATGTTAGTATGATAAACGAGGTGAAGAAATGAATGTAGAGCAAGAAATCAAGCAATTAAAATATCAAATTAAACTACTTAAATTTATGGTTAATGATGATGAATTCCCTTTTTTTATGTATGCTTTGGATAATGAATTCGAGGAAACCCAAGTTAATGCTGTAATGAAGATACTATCAGCTTTCTATTATCGTCTAAACGAGCGTAATGATAATAACTACCATAGTTATCACGAGTTAAACAAAGATGATGAATCATTAAAAACGTTGTTAAAAACCTATCAAATTGACACCTTAGAGATATACAAAACTGAATTACCAAGTATCTCTGAATTCGAACATTACTTGAACTGTATCTATCATAATAAAGAAATAAATGCAAAACACTTTATCTTAAATTTAAAAAGGCAATCCATTTATAAAGAACTATGTGACTATCTATTGAACCAATTAGAAGGACATTAACAAACATATGTAATTCAAAATGACATACTTATAGGGGTGAAAATATGGATGGTATTTTAAAACAACTAGCTGAAATTAAAACCGAATTAAAAAAACCATTTCCTACTAGAGATATTAATAAAATATGTGAAGATTTTCGAACAGAATTTTTGAATTTATCCGATGAGTTCGAGCCCCATGAGGTTGATTTCTATGAAGATTTTCGTTATTACTGTGTGAATATAGCTGGAACATTAAGTTATGTTTTAGATGATATGACAAATCAAATTCCACAAGGACAAATTGACATGCTATATAAGTCTTTTTTTGAATACTATAATCAATATGAATTTTTGGAAGATCGGATAGAAAACTATAATCATTTCTTTCAGGAATATAAAACCTTTGAGCAAGCAAGAAAATTGTTATTACAGCTGTTGTCAAATAACTATTATCCATTAAAACGACAGAGTCTTTACACACAAATAAATCTGACTTTTGAGAAATGAACTTGAAATTTATACAACAAAATTCAATAAAACGTTCCCAAATGAAAGTTTTGGGAAGAAATAAACAATGTATTAAGTGTTTTTCTGTATTTCTATCATATACACCTTTTATTTGCCAGTGGGGAGCCTGAAGAGCCACAGCTCGAATTTAAATTGTGCCCATTGATGACTTAGTCATAAGGTTTATCACACAAAGAAGGGATCAGTATGATGAGATGTGGGGTTAGAAATAATATATTGAAATAAATTTTGAAATCCGAAAAACTGCTTCTTTTGGTAATGAATTTTTCCTATAAACAACTCTTTTATATTACTTCCACTTATGTAGGTTTAGGCAAAAAGATTGCTGTAGACCCACTCGAGGTTGGGCTGTTATTATAAAAAAAGTGCTTAAATGGGAGGTAAATGAGTTGGAAGAAGAAAGATACAATAATCTTAAATTAGGTGAACGTGGTGCAATAATAAGTATTATTGCTTATATAGTTTTGTCCATAATAAAGGTTGGAATTGGTTACATGAGTGGTTCAGATGCTTTAAAGGCGGATGGGCTAAATAATACGACGGATATTATTGCCTCGATTGCGGTACTAATAGGACTTAAACTTTCACAAAAACCTGCAGACCATGACCATAGATACGGTCATTGGAAAAGCGAAACAATTGCTTCTATGGTAGCTTCTTTTATTATGATGGCAGTTGGTATTCAAGTATTATTCGATGCTTTTACTTCAATTTTTCAAGGTGGAAAAGAAACACCTGACATTTTTGCAGCCTATGTAGGACTAGGATCAGCATTGGTTATGTATTTTGTATATCGTTATAACAAAAAATTGGCTGATAAGATAAATAGTAAAGCCGTTATGGCAGCGGCCAAAGACAATTTGTCAGATGCGTGGGTAAGTATTGGAACAGCAGTAGGTATATTCGGATCACAATTACATATGCCGTGGTTAGATACAGTAACAGCTATTATTGTCGGTTTTTTAATTTGTAAAACAGCTTGGGATATTTTCAAAGAAGCTTCTCACGAACTTTCTGACGGATTTGATGAAAAGATACTTCAAAACTACAAAAATATTATTTTAAAGTTAGATGGCGTTATTGGCATTAAGGAAATCAGGGGTAGAAATTATGGCAACAATGAAGTTATTGATGTAGTCATCCTAGTAAATGCAAATATGGATATTACAGAGGCACATGAGGTAGCTTGTCATGTTGAAGATAAGATGATTAATGGCCAGGGAGTTTACGAAGTTCATGTTCATGTAGAACCCGATGAGGAAAAAGTATAAAAATCTTGATTTAGACCTGACCAAACTAAACAATATAGGTGTATTCATTGCAGGGCACTACTTTAATTCATTCGATGAAATGAAAAGTTTGCTACAATAAATGTTGTATATAAAATTAATTTTGCATTATATATTGTTCGTCCTATACCGTTTTAATTTACAATTTTCGGGACTGTAACTTTAATTACTTGTTCAATTTTTATACTATCAAACATAAGATCAGGAACTCAATTTATTGGGGTCTTGGTCTTTTTTCTATTCTAAAAAGGAAAAAGGTATGTTTGTTTATTTCTCTATTTGTTCATACTTAGGTTATTTTTCGAGATATTTTATAAGCATGTTTAAATTAGAAATTATTAGTATAATGAACTTACATTGGAAAAAAATATAGTGGGAGGAAGACTTCATGCCAATTCATGTAGATATTTTAAATAGAAAAGGAGCTAGAAAAGTTAGTGATATCCCTGAGGAAGTACTGATGTTATTGAATCAAGGGAGAATAGAGAGTGTTAATCTAACTGAATGGTTAGCCATCAACCATATTACTTTATTGAAAAATGTTCTTCCTAAAGTAGGATTACATAATAAATTGGAAAGTATAGTATCAGAAATGTTAAAGCAGGATGCTGAATCAGGTATGAAAGCAATTCGCTTAACTGGTGAACTATTGAATAAAGTTATAGATGAAGAAAATGAGCAAAAGAAAGGAGAGCTCATAAAAAAATTTACGACTCATCCATCGGATAGTGTCCGTTGTTGGGCAGCATTTATGAATAGAAATGATGACTCCTCTTTAGAAGAAAAATTAGCGTACATATATGCCTTTGCTGGGGATCATCATTTCGGTGTTCGAGAAATTGCTTGGATGTCTATTAGAGAGGATATATCGCAAAATCTTGATGAAAGTATAGAATTGTTAACAGCCTGGGCAAAAAAAGATGATGAAAATATACGTAGATTTTCCATTGAAGTCATTCGTCCTCGAGGTGTTTGGGCCAAACATATCGAAGTTTTAAAACAAACTCCTAATAAAGCTCTTCCAATTCTTAACCAACTGAAATCAGATCCATCAAAGTATGTACAAGATTCTGTTGGAAATTGGTTAAATGATGCTAGTAAAACCCAGCCTGATTTTGTGATAACGCTATGTGAAAAATGGAGTAAAGAATCTGATACAAAAGCAACCTCAAAAATTATTAAGAAAGCTCAAAGAACAATAATGAAAAACTAACTCTGTTTACTGGGAATAAGGCTCGTGACAATATGAAAGTTGATATAGCTTACAAGATCAAGATATAGATTAACCTCATGAATGCAGGGTGTTCCAATAGATGGAATAACTAATCAGTACCACTAACGTAGCTTTAATTGTTAGGTTCATGAAGTAGCTGAACGGATTGAGCTGGGGTAGGTGGGCTGTTAGGGAAGAAAAAAGGGATTAATGAAAGACAAATGCGTAAAATTTTCTAATTACATTCTGTTATTTTGTTTCTTACCAGTTTCCACACCTACTTCGAAAATAAAGACGACCATAAGAAAGAAAATAACCATTTTTATCGTGAAGGATTCTGTCCAAAAGCCTAGATAATACATAAACACGATAATAATAGATAAAAGCGTTTTAACAATTTTTAGGGTCATTATGACACCTCCTACTATTTAGATGATCGTATTGCAAAAGAAAAACATAGTCAGGAAGTTTTTAGAACTATGAATAGGTTCTTTTACTGGCACGATGTGGATCTTGATAGAAAGAAAAAGTTCAATTGAGAAGGATGGATTTTTCATTTGAATCAAAAAAGTAACCAAAAAAGAATAAATCTCATTGGCTACTTGAAACGTACCGTAAAATAGGCAGTCTTTTTAAGACAAAGCTATTTTAAGTAGTTTTATAGACTAATGTCATAGCTGGGTCTAATCATTTAACCTTTAACCCGAGCAATGAAGCAAATCCTATTGCTTGTTCAGAAGATACTTCACACCCATTCAAACTTTCTGGAGTTACCTGAAGTCTTTTAAATTTACATGTACTAATGTCTATCCCTTTTAATGAAGTTTCAGAAAAATCAACATCATTAATATCACATTCGTGAAATGCCACTTTATTTAGTAAACAATCAAAATAATTCGCTCCTTGTAGGATGGTGTTATCAAATAGTACTTGTTTAATACGAGCTTCAGGAAAATTGCATAAGGTTGCCATACAATTTTCAAAAGAAACGTTTCCAAGGTTAGCTTCAGAAAAATCCACACCTAATAACTTACAGTTTTTAAAAATAACTCTATGTATAATGCCTTCTTTTAAAATGGAGTTAGATAAATCACAGTTTTCGAAAATGACATCCGTTAAATCAATCTTTTTAAAACTTGAATTTATGAATGTGACATTTTTAAATATAACTTTTGATACGATTAATCTTTCAACAACCTCGTTATCAATGACTGTATCTGCAATCATACAATTTGATAAATATGGTTCTTCCTCATAAAAAATATCTTGAAAATTAGCCTTTTCTAGATCAGTAGGTATTTTTGGTGATGTAATTTGGAAATTACGTGACATATTAGCACACCCTTCAAATGTAGTTAGGAACTATCTTAAAGAAAAAGAAATAAAATAAAAAGACTTTCATATTAAGTAAAAGTGTGGACAAATCTAAATTTTTACCACATTACTGCATAACATGAAGATTATAGTAAAGAAAATAATTGTTACAACTAAGATTGCCGAAAAAATGAAAAAAAGGGTATATTTCAGTGGGTTAGTGCTATTGAGTTAATATATCAGGGCAACAAAGTTAAATAATGGAGCCAGCATGTTAAGGATGGCTTTCAGTCAACCGATTCGACAATCGTTGTCAGTTAGCTCATACAGCAGGTCATCGATGGATTACGAAACCTAGCTCAAGGTCATTGCTTAACTACGTGATCAATGAAAACATTATCTAGAGTACCTACCAATTCCCAACAGTTGTCGTGATGCCAATCAATATTCCTTTGTATTGGATTAAATTCTCGGTAAATTTAGGTTCGCCAACTGTCGTATACATAATATTTTGAGTCGACTTGTGCAGTATGTCTTCACGCCAAGCTTGCGGGTAGCGAAAACGCAAAGAGCATACTCATTTGTCATTAGTAGAAAAACATTTCTATAGCATATGACAAATCCCTAGGTGATGTTCCAATGAGTAAAGCGGGGAGCACTATGCCCATTTTAATAAAAAGTGTGTTTTATAAAATATGAATTATATTCAATTAACGGAGCTATATATTTAGAAATTTCAAATAAAAAATGGTAAAGTATAGAAAAAGCGAATGGAGATAAATCATATGGAAAAATTGAAAAGGGTTGAATTAAAACATTTTTCAAATAAATATATGAAAGAATTGAGCTCTTTTGTACTAACAGAAGAACAAAAACAATTTTCTGCACTTCCAAGTAATTTTGAGGAAATTAATGAAGGACAGCATCGTATTGTTATTTTAAGCGATGATACACCTGTTGGTTTCTTTCTCCTCAATTTAAATGAAAGAGTAAAAAAATACTCTAATAATCCCAATGCTTTGTTATTAACGGCACTTTCTATTAATCATAGAGAGCAAGGAAAAGGCTACGCAAAACAAGGAATGACATTACTAGTTGAATTTGTTAAAACTGAATTCCCTAATTGCGATGAAATTGTTTTAGTTGTAGACAAAGATAATATACCAGCACAAAAACTATATGAAAAAGTAGGATTTGAAGATACAAATGAACGGATAATAGGACGTATTGGGGAAGAAATAATCATGAGACAATTAATAAAATGATAGTAGACCAAAAATGAGAGTAAGAATACTTACTCCATCATCACCAGAGTTGATTCTACTTTTGTAGATTAACTCTGGTTGTATTTTTTTGGAAAAGTTTAGTATCAAATTTTGAAATTCAGTTCAAAAATATGAATGTTTGATTTTTTTAAGAAAATCTATTACGCTAAAAATAGAAACGTAAGTTCTTATTTTGGGAGGCGCTTTATGAAAAAAATGTTTTTATCTTCTTCATTTTATGATACTAGTCATTTTTTGAAAGATTTTGTTGGCGAGAACTTGGAAGGAAAATTAGTTACTTTTATTCCAACTGCAAGTGCAGTTGAAGAGGTAGTACATTATGTAGAGTCTGCAAAAAAGGCCTTTGAAGAATTGGGCATGTTTATAGAAATACTTGATATATCAAAAGCTGATAAATTGGAAGCAGAAAAAATATTGAGGAAAAATGATTTTATATATGTATCAGGAGGTAATACATTTTTCTTACTTCAAGAATTAAAAAGGTCGGAGATAGATCAATTAATGATTGAACTAGTTAATGCTGGTAAGCTTTATATAGGTGAGTCTGCTGGTTCAATAATAATGGCACCTGATATTGAATATGTAAAATATATTGATGAAATGAAAAAGGCAGCGCATTTAGAATCAACTCAGGGCTTAAATCTAATAGCATCCTATCCGGTTCCTCATTATGGACATGAATTCTTTAGTAGTATGATTGAAGAGGTAATTACGAATTATAACAATAAACTTCCAATGACTCTGATATCTAACGCACAGGTGATTTTAGTTCGAGATGATGATATTGAAGTAATTTAAATGTCAAGAGATGTAGGGCATAAAGAAGTAACACAAATAATAAAGTTGTCTTTTGAAACGATTATTGATCCTACTAAATTTAATAAAGTATCCTATACACAAAAGCAGATGAAGTAGCCAAGAGGTTGCTTCTTTTTAGTTATTTCTGCAATGTATTGTTTCCTCAACTAATTTGGCTGTAAGAAGGAATAGTACGTTAAATTTAATTATTGGAGGTGATCATCGATAATGCGAGAAGTATTAAAAAGTTTTATGAACGATCCATGGTGGTTGATATCAAAAAGGATGTCAGAATCCTTAAATAAAGAGTTAGAGAAAGAACTCTCTCTAAAACACATTCTCTATGGAAAAGAAGCTGTAGCAGTGGCTAGAAGAGAAGATAATGATGATGTTATTTTTTGGATTAAATACCTGAACAAATTTGCAGTAGTTCATTTAACATATTCAAAAGAAACTTCAAGCGAATACCCTATCACATCACTATTTACTTTAAGAGAGTTAGAAAAATATTGTAAGGATGTTTCCAAATCTCATTAGCAAACAGAGTGCGATTGTTCAATAAGAGCAGTCGCTTTTTGCGCAAATGGAGCAATTTAGTTCAATAAGTGGTATTATAGGTAGTATGTAATTTTTTGACTGTTTTGTAAAAATTGAAATGAGGACAGTTAACTTTTGAGTATTTCCAAAGTTTTAAGGAGGAGAAAATATGTTATATGTTGCTTTATTAATGGGCATCGTTGCAATTGTAATTTCAGATAAGCTTACGCAAGCGTTTAAATTATCAAGCATTTGGCGGGTGATTGGTCAAATTTGTGCGTCACTTGTAATTATAATAGTCGGCAAACTTGAGGTTCGTTATATTAATCTAGGTGATCACTTCGATTTAGGCTATTTGTCGATTCCATTTACTTTATTATTTCTGGTAGGTTTTACAAATGTAATGAATTTAGAAAAGGTTCAAAAACCTGCAATATTGCTGTTACCAATCGCTTCTTTAGTTTGTTTCTCAATGTCAGCTTACTTTATGGGTCATTCATTTGTTTTTAATATGGGGATTTATAGCAGCTTAGCGATTGTGTTTATTCTATTGTATGGCTATTTTTCAGGTAAAGTACTTTTGGGTAGAACGCTTACTACATCAATAGGTTTCATAATAGCTGTACTTTCAATATCTCTCATTAAAACATCTATTGTAACCATTTATATTCCGATATTTACTTTAGCACTACCATTCACTTTATATTATTTTATTCAAGATAAATTTACGAGCGTGCAATCAATTACAATTAGCTCTTTAATTGCTATATTATTTGGTGCATTAATGTTCATAGTACCTTTTCATAAAATATGGTATCTCGTTGTTGGGTTAACGATTGTTTTGGTGATCATACAATCTTCACGTAAATATCGCTTTATTTAGAAACTTAAGTACTTCGCTTTATTCAATAAGAATAAAGTAAAATCGCTAAATGGGAGAGAGAAACATTCAAGATACAATCCTTTGTCTTATAAATACTATTATGTAATTTGGTGTTTGGTTGTTTGCTTCTGTTTTTCTGTCGACAAGGGATGAATGGTGGTCCTTATATACTTTAAATATGGAGAAAATGTTGCCTTTCAATGTAGAAATATCTTGGTTAAAAGTCTTTATTTTTGGATTCATTTCTTTAGTAATTTCTTTTTTTCTTGTAAAGATATACTCAGAAGAGAAGAAATTTTAATCACTTCATCCTTCTTAAATGAAAGGGTGCATGTGTTTAAAATCAAGCTAATTAACTTAAAGAACCTTTTCTTATTGCGCTAACGGCCCAGGTTAGTAGGATTAGGACTAATAATAAACAATGAGCCAGTATCAAGGATTACATAATATAGAATTTTTGTATTTCAGTTAAAATTGTATGGATGCTTTTTTTGGGAATATAGGTTCTTAAATTGTTTTAATTTTATATTCATAACCATATAATACCAACAGCACTATTATTTGTGTGAGTGGGGGTGAGGTAAATGAATACGAAGGCACAAACTAATTTAATTGATTTAGTAAAGAACACAATCAGTAATAACGGACAGCCTATCGGAAAACGTCTTGAAGAAAAGCACAAAGGCTTTGAGAAAGGTTGGAAGATGGATGGAAATGAAGTTGTGTTTTGGGTTAGTCCTACATTAAGACTTAGTGATTATTCAGGAAGTATAATGAACGAATTTAGGTTCACTATCCTTTTTGAAGAAGAGCGAAATACGTTTATAGTATCTGGTAAAAGTGTTAAGTCACGAAATTTATTATAAATAATCCATTTTCAAGTCACATCCAATAGATGTGGCTTTTCATTATTTAATAAGGCCATAAATTTTACTTTTGTTTGGCGTAACAAGGAGGGTTTTACTTATTAATAATATTTTTGATAATTACCTCAACATAATATGTTAAAATCCAATTATACATAATGTTAATTTATGGTGAAAAGGGGAGTTATTATGAATAGTGGATTCGAATTTAAAGATTTTCCTAAATTGGAAACAGAGCGCTTCATTTTACGAAAAGGAGTGGTAAATGATAGCAAAGATTTATTTGAACTTTATTCAAATGAAAATGTGGTTAAGTACCTTCCATTAAAATTATTTGATTCAGTTGAAGATGCAATAGATGAAATAAATTGGTATGAGAAAATTTTTAAAGAACAAATTGGCTTAAGATGGGTAATCGAAGAAACTATGACCCAAAAAGTGATTGGAACATGTGGTTATTTGAATTATGAAAAAGAACATAACCGTATAGAAATTGGGTATGATTTAAAACCTGAATATTGGGGGAAGGGTATTATGCAAGAGGCTTTAAGCAAGATAATACATTTTGCCTTTACGTCGATGAAAATAAATAAAATAGAGGCAAAAATAGAACCGGAAAATAAATCATCTATCAAACTATTGGAAAAATTAGATTTTTATAAAGAAGGTGTTTTAAGACAACATGAATTTGAAAAGGGGAAGTATGTTGACCTTGCCATCTTTTCAATTTTAAAAAGTGAATATTAAGAGTCACACTCGCAAGTAATTCAAATGAATTATAAATTCATGGTTTGTGTCTTAGATACGTTCGTTAAGAAAAAAAGAGGATTATGAAAAGATGATAAAAAACAAAATGAGCTCAGCTGTCATTACATTAATTGTAGGAATATTTATTATTCCATTACTTATTGGATCCACATACAGCATTTCATATGGTATTTATGGTACTGCATTTACTGCACCAGCTATGCTTATAGCTGTTGTGATATCGGTTATGATTGAAAAATACAGTAAAAATAAAAATGCTATATTCATGTATGCTAAGCATTTACTTTGTGCATTGATTTTTTCACTAATATTTAGTTTAATTAATTTTAATATTAATACTTTTAAAGATACTATTTATCTAGTTTCTTTAATCGGAAGTATTTATATAACTCTATTTGTGATCTTTGATTATTTGTTAAGACGTTTACATAAGAGTAGATAAAATCATTATGCAGGATAATTATTTTATTAAAAAATCTGATAATGAGGTAATTTCGATAGGGGGAAATTATGCAGTATTTAAAGAAAATGAATGAAAATGAGTTTAATGAGTATCTTTTAGATAAAGAAAAGCGATTTGCAGAAACTTTAGCTGAGCATACGTTTGAAGTTGATACAGAATCTGCAGAAGTTAGAGCGAAAAAACAGCTGCAAGGTTATTTACCAAATGGATTTTACACAGAGCAACATGAATTTTTTCATATTATGATGCATGATGAGCAGTGTGGTTACGTGTGGATCAAAGTAAATGAATCAAAAAAAAGTGCATTTTTATATGAAATTTATATAGTAGATGAATTTCGGTCAAATGGGATAGGCACAAAGGTTATGGAAGACATCGAAGAGTATTTATCAAAGAATGAAATCTTATTCTTTAAATTACATGTCTTTGGAACAAACCATAAAGCAATAAAGCTTTATGAAACATTAGGTTTCCAAATCGCGGGTATAAATATGTATAAAAAACTGTAAATTTCTTACAAAAGACCACTCTGTGTTATATACTAACGTTATTATTTTTATTGGCTTGTAGATTAAACCAACAATGCTCAGGTGCTTAATTTGGATTTTTTTGTTATTTTTTGGGTTTAATTTTATAATTACAGTATAATACAATAATTAATATTGTGATTGCTCCTATTAAAATTAATAATAGGAAGACGCTACTAATTATATCGATATTATTATTAATTATTAGCATACCTGCAGTAAAGCTAATTACTATACTTAAGAAGCTAAATATAAAGTTTTTCATTAATGTTCCTCCTAATATAATTTTTATCAATAGTAATATTAACATATTCACCTAAAATAAGAAAAAACTAACTCGATAATGAGAACGCAGTATATGAAAAATGTATACATAAGTAGGGATAATTATGATTAATAAAAGCAAAAGAAACAATGTATGTTTCCTGATTATTAGTATTGTTCTAGTGATTTTTATACCTTTTGGTTATGAACGTAAAGAAAATTTTAATGTTTATAGCGGTAAAGAAAATTTAAAAGAAATCTATGGATTTCCATTTGATTGGTTACATCTATACCCTAATAGTGGTTTCAGCTTCCTTTGGATAGGTTTTATAGTCAATATTATATTTTTCTACTATGGGCTTAAAATTTTAACTAGGATTTATAAAAAAGTAGTTAGTTATTTAAGGTTTAGCAGTAAATACTGAAAACTATAAAACTGCTTATTAAATAGTATAAGATTTAAACGAAAATAGATAATGTATCAATCTATAAATCTATATTAGAATTACCCTTAAATGTAAAATAGTGGTATTGTTAAGTTGCTCAATTAGTTTAACCTCAAGATTTATCTTTCGACATAAAGGAGTGTTGTTGGTGTTAAAAATAATAACAAAAGTTTTAATTACGTTATTTGGTGCAATATTAATTTTTTCTGACTTAAAAGAAAATAACACATGGTTATTTAGTTTTTGGATTGTACTTGCTTTATATATGATTTTTGAAGGGTTTTTAATGAATAAGAAAAATCCTCAATAATTCAGCAAGGTGGCTAGCAACAGCTCAGGTAATTTTCTGAGGACCAAAAAGGCTCAACCTGGGTGAAGAGTGTGCTTGTAACATGAATACATTGAATCTTCAAAAATATTAACAAAGGCAAATAGCATTAAACAGACGGAGTGCAATTGTTCAATAAGAGCAGTCGTTTTTTGTGCTAACGAGGCAGTTTAAAGTACAAAGGAATAGAAGTTGCAAGAACTATGAAACATCCGAAAGAGACCACTTTGGAAAAAATCGAAACGATTATTAATGGTCTATTTTTGAAGAAATGCAATTAAGTTATAGTAAAAAGCCTGAAAAATTATTAGCAAAAGTAGTAATTAGAACTAAAAAGAAAGACACTCAAATTTCCTACCTAGGATAGTGAAAGCATTTGTTTTATATAAACCACATGTTTGAGAATAGAAGTTATTCCTTAAACGGTGCAGGTTAATGGATAAGGTAATTTACTATTTCTAATTTAATAAAATGATTGGCGGCTGGGGCTAATTTGCGAAAGGTGGTAGTAAGTTCGTACAACAATAGCAATTCTAAAACATAATTTTAATAGTAGCCATTAAATTTGGTTACATGAAACTTATATTTTTGTAATAGTTAAGACAACGATCATTAAAATTTAAATGCAAATTATTGTAAAAGTGACAAAAACCTCTTGAGTTTGTATAATAAATACAGAAGTTTCCAAGTGCCTATATTCGTTTAAAATTGATTGGGAAATTATTGAATAAAAAATAAAATACAACCTTTAATCCCGCATCCGTCTCTAAAAAATGCTCAACTTTCGCAATTTTGTTAATAGAGAAGTGGGTCAACTGAGTTTGGTTGATTAAATGTATACTATATAGAATAGAGAGGGAAAGTAATGTCTAAAAAACAAAAAGTTATAGTTGTTGGTGCAGGGATTGTTGGTGCATCTATAGCTTATAATCTATCAAAAGAAAATCAGGATGTCACTCTAGTAGAGAGCCATTCAAAAGCTGGATGTGGTGTAACATCAGCATCCTTTGCTTGGATTAACCCTTCAGGGCGTGTTCCAGAAAACTTTCAACATTTGTATGACGGGTCATTAGCAGCGTATCATATATTGGAAAAAGAGCTTCCAGAATTAAAGGTCGATTGGAACGGCTCCCTTTCATGGGGAATTCCTGTAAACACCCATAAATCTTATATAGAAAAAATAACTCACCAACAAGTATCAGAATTAGAACCTTATTTAAAAGAATATCCAAAGGAAGCTTTTTATGCTTTTAAAGAAGGTGCGGTAGACCCTAATATTCTAACGAATCTTTTAGTAAAGAAAGCGCAAGAGAATGGGGTAAATATATTGTTCGATACCAAAGTAACACAAATTAAAAAGGAAGACGATAAAGTTGTCGGCATACATACTTCCAAAGGCTTTATAGAATCAGATGTCATTGTATTAGCGACTGGAACAACTTTACCTGAGCTTTGTAAGCCTCTTAGTATTAAGGTCCCTGTTGAGTCATCACCCTCTATTATTATTCGTATGAAATCACCTAAAAAACTTATTCATACGTTAATTTCTAATTCAAGATTTGAGGCAAGACAACTATCTGATACGACTATAATTGCTGCTGAAGATTATTTGGATGACCATGGAAAAAACGGACCTGAAGAGGTTGGAAGAAGAGCTTTTGATACGCTTCGAAATGATTTGAAAAATGGAGAGTATCTTGAGCTAGATAGTATTCAAGTAGGGCAGCGTCCAATGCCTAAAGATGGCTATCCAATTGTTGGTTATCATGATCAAATAAAAGGACTTTATTTAGCAGTTATGCATGCAGCAATCACGTTATCACCTGTTATTAGTCGCTTGGTTACAAAGGAAATCGTCGATAATGTGCGGTTAGAAGAACTAGAAGGTTGTAGACTATCTCGGTTTTACCCAGTAAATAAATAATTCTGGTTTTTAATTTAGCCTCAAAAAAATAAATAATTGTGCGATACAGTTGTCATTATTAAGTAAGGTTAAATATTTTGCTTTTATTATAAATAAATCATTCTCGGTTTGAAAGCCTACCTGTTATCGTATTCATCAATAATGTTTAGGGAGTGATCCGAGAAGAAGATCGTTATATTTTTCAACTGTACTACAAGATACTATGTTGATGATATCTACCTATCCACAGAAGTTTCCGATAGAAGAACTAAAGCAGCAGATTATAAGGGAATTTTGTAACTAGTCTATCGTTTATTAGGGACATAAAGTTTAAACAAGTATCTACAACTATCGGGCGCAATTGTTTAATAAGCGTCGTTGTTATTCTTAAACTAAGCGGCACGATTGTTCAATTAGAGCAGTCGACGTTTGTGTTTATTTATTTTCATTGCAAAGAATTTTAACCCTCATCGACTTTTTATGTATGAAAAAAGCATCTTAGCCAAATTGGTTAAGATGCTATATAAACCATGATATAACAGTACTAGAGTAAAAGTCACGTATGCCATAGTTATTATAGAAAGTTTTAAACTACTATTCCTCAAATGAGTTGTTACACGTAAATTATTTAAAATGCAAATAAGAAAAAGAGAAACAACTTCTTTTTTTTTTGCATTTTTATACTACCCATTGTCTATTTACCTCGATGTACGTAATGCTGTGTGGCATTTCCCGCATTAAATTGCTCAGTAATATATTGTACAGCCTCTTGTAGCGCTAATTTACTGTTACAAGTGAAAACATCTATTGCCGCATAGCCGTACTCTGGCCACGTATGAATCGTTAAATGTGATTCTTGAATAATGACTACACCACTAACTCCGTAAGGTGAAAAATGATGGAAATGTTCGGTCACAATTGTTGCTTTTGCTTTATGGGCAGCCTGACACATAAGCTTTTTAATTTGTTGTACGTCATTGAGCAATGCACCATTGCAGTCATGCAACTCTAATAAAATGTGATGTCCTAATGCATGCTGGGATTGTGACTTTTTTACTGTTCTCTTAATTTGTGAAAACTTGTTATTTTTGCAATTCGGACAACCACTGGATTGAAGCTGTGTAATCGTCGTGTATTCGTTGCCAGTACCTACTGTAAGTGAGTTCTTACAATGATTACACTGATAAACAACAGATTTCTTCTCAATCTCTCCTGTGTAAATTGGTCGCGTAAATTTACGCTGATTAGGAATATAAGGATTCATTTGCTTTGTTGTTTGTAATACGAATAACTGACTTGTAGCACCTAAAATCTGCGCACCTTCATAGTTGTTTATGTCGTAATGAATATTATTAATCACAAAGCCCATAGCATATAAGCTTTGCTGTAGCTCCCACTGCTTTTGATAGCTACGTTTGGCATAGGAAAAAAACACATGCCGCATTGCTTCAGGCTTTAGTGCATTAATTGCACGTGATAAAAAGAGCTGTGCGCCAATCAAGGTATACGGTGTATCTGTGTATACGCAATCAAACTGGGCAGCGTATGTTTCGGGCAAAGGCTCCTGAACGTTATAATAATCTGTTTTAATCGGAAGCTCATAGTCTTTAGCTATTTTGCTAATAGTACTTAAAACTCGTCTATCAATATCTAATACAATAATTTTAGTTGCAGAGTGTGGGGCAATTTTTTTTATTAAAAATGCTAATGCAATGCTAATGAAATCATCATCGCCTAAACACAAAATGTGCTTATTGAGTAGCATCGTATAATCTAGTGCGAGCAATGCACGTTTTACAGCTGTTTCAACTGTACATTTTGCTTGATCAATTTCCACGTCAGCTGTAGGTCTAGCATCATAAATAGAGCTTAATTCGCTTATATTTTTTGTAATCCATTCTATTCGAAATGCATCATCTGTCGTTAATTGTAGGTATAGATCAGCATTAGCACCTGAGAGTTGGAAATATTGCGAAACGGCTAGCTGGCCTTTTTTCGTTAAGCTATGTTTACCCCAACCTTGTTTGGCAAATTCTTTCTTCATTGCTGAAACAAGAGGTATTGGTAATTCTGTTATATAAGCTAAAGATTTGGTTGTACAATTATAATTGAAATATAAAGTAAGTAAAGCTTTTTCTAATGTATGATAATTTTCTTCAAGCTGCATATCAACTGTAATTTGTTGTAATAGTTTTTGCATTGTAGATTCGTCCTCTCAATTTTAATAAGTAAAAAATTAAAATTGTCTAAATCAACGAATAGAAAAAGCGCGAATAAAATTAGTCGCGCTAAATGTTTATATTAAGCTCACTAATTCTAATCTTGCTTTTTTTGCACAACAAATAACACCCATATAAGGTGGTTTTGTTAAACAAAAATATTAAGCTATATCGTTGATTTAGATTAGAATTCTACAGTAACAAAAAGTTCACCCTTTAATAAAATAGTATTATTACTATATTATAGATATAGTAATTTCACAAGTTATATTTACAGGTAAAGAAACCGGCATTAACAATAGCGGAGACAACAACTAATCCGAAGCTTAATAGAAGAACCCCCGTGATGCTTAAGACTACAACAAGGACATTCTTTCCAATAAACCCCACATCCTCTCATTTAACGATATGAGCAGATATTAATTAAATAAATTATTAAAGATTTAAAACTATTAAAAATACATTTATTTCTTGCTTTTTTTGTATTAAAATGACTATGTGTTTTTGAATGCAAAGCAAATGAACTAGATTTCGGAAGGGAAACCACATTTAATGAATAACCAAAAACTAAATAGTGATCTATCCCACCATATTTTTAATAGTCTTACAGATATGGTGTTTATTATACAGAAAGAAGATAATGGAGATTATCGTTACTTATTTATAAATGAAGCAGCTTATTCACTTCCAGGAGTAGAGAAGGGGATAACTGGGAAACTATTAAGTGAAGTGCTTTCCTACAAAGTGTATAAAGTAATAAAAGAAAAATATGATGAGGCTGTTATGGGTGGGGCTCCTTTACATTATACATTTACATTTCCTGACTCAAAAAATATAAAGACGATCCATGAAATCCAATATGAAACAGTAATTTCTCCCTTTTTCAAAGATGGGTATTGTACACATATCATTACCATAGTAAAAAATAGTAACTTAAATCAAAAAGAGGGTAAATTAAAAAGGTCTACTAATCATTTTGAACATATTATAAATAACACTGCTGATGCTATTTATACTTTCGATAGATATGAGAACTATACAAGTATTAATCCTGCTTTTGAAAAGTTATTTGGGTGGAAAAAGGAAGAAATATTAAATAATAATTTTATTAGCATCATTTTAGATAAAGATAAAAGTGAACTTAAAAATTTTATCATGGAATCAATTAAAAAAGGCCATGTTCTACCTTCGCACGAGGCTCAACGGATAACAAAGGAGGGAAATGTTATAGATGTGTTAGCATCCTATTCTCCACTTTTTGACGAAAAAGGGAACTGGGATGGTGGAGTAGCTATATATAAGGACATTACAGATAAAAAAAAGCTTTTTAATGAACTTAAAGAAAGTGAAGAGCGGTATCGCCTAATAACTGAGCACACCTCAGATTTAATAAAAATAATTAACCCACAAGGTACAGTTCTTTATAGCTCTCCTTCACATTTTGATGTTTTAGGAATAAAACCTGATGAGACTTTAAATAAACCAATTTTCATAGGAATGCACCATGATAGTATGGAAACATTTAAATTTACAATAGAAAAAATTATTTCTACACGTAAACCTACATCGATTAGATTTCAAAGAATTACTCAGAAAGGAGAGTTTATTTGGTTACATACTATAGGTTCTCCTATCTTAAATAATGAAGGGAATAAAGTAGATAAAATATTATTTGTTGCTAGAAATATAACTGAAAGAAAAAAATATGAGGAGCAATTACAACATTATGCATTAGTAGACCATCTTACTGGTCAACCAAACCGAAGATATTTTTTCTCCAGGCTTTTAGAAGAGATGGAGAAAGCAAAATTCTTTCATTCAACATTAGCTGTTATGATTCTGGATATTGATCGATTTAAGCATATTAATGATTCAATGGGACATGATATTGGAGATCAACTTTTAAAAGAATTCTCTGAACGAGTAAAAGAGTGTCTTCACGAACATGATATCTTTGCAAGAATAGGTGGAGATGAATTTGCAATACTTTTACCAGATGTCAAGGATAATCAAGCTATAGTCAATGTGGCAAACAGAATAATATACTCTTTACAGGACAAATGGGTAATAGATGAACACCAATTTAATACAACCTCAAGTATTGGTATTTCATTCTATTCCCCTTATGAACTGAATTATAAAACCTTAATAAAACAAGCCGACAAAGCATTGTACCAAGCCAAAGAAGATGGCCGAAATTGTTTTAAAGTATATACTAATACGGAATTTTAATTGCGATTAGAATTTTGGTGCAAGAGTTTCCTCATTTAACAATCGGGCCATATTGTTGAGCAATAAGCGTGAACTTGAACTGTACATTGAGTACTATAATCACAAACGTATAAAAGAGAAATTAAAAGGATTGAGCTCGGTACAATACCGAATTCAATCCTTTATAGCTGTTTAACTTAATATAGTGTCTAAATTTTTGGTGTCATTTTAAAAAAGAATAGGCGCCAATTTTTTTCATTTAAGGGTCATAATTCAGTAGGGAAAGTAGTTATTATACTTGCAAAATAAACACCTACATTTTTTCTAGGATATTTTTTATTGGCTTTTGAAGTACGTCTATAATGGCAGCGATGATTGCTGTTACTAAAATCCCAATTAGACCAAGTGCTATCGGACCTGCTGCGTCTTCACCTGTGAACATAGCAAAAACCCTTAAGTAAACTATTAAAAACAAAATGAAGAAAATAATTGTAAAAGCGCATTTTTTTATAACTTTCAAGGATTTAAGGGATAACTCAGAAAAAGCATTGTTTATATTGATATAACTCAATAGTTTATATGCTTGATACAACGCAACAGAAAACGTAATGCATACTCCATACGCACATATTAACAATGGATATATCGAGTAATCTCCTGGACGCACTTTCGCATCTCGTATAGCTGTTTGAGGTAACCAATATATACACACAGCAAGTACCGCAATTCCAATAAGAAAAGTAACGATCTTTAAGAAAAAAATTGAACTTAGTTTAACATTCATTTGAAGTACCTCACAGATTTAATGATAATATGATATTAGTCTATTTTTTATCGTTTATCAATATATTTATTTCGTTTTTTATTATATTATTGTTGTTATTCAAATAATTATTTAATGTTCATGTGGGAATCGTACTTCAGTTATTGTAAGTTTTATCATGAAGTAACTGAACAATAGGGCGCTTCCTGGCAACAAGGAAAGGGCCTATTTAGATTATTTAGAGTTCGTAACTATTAATATTTTTAGGTTGTTGAATATCCATTGAACATAATAGAATTTAGAATTAATAGATTTATGGGTCGGAGAGTGGAAGACACATGTCATTATCTGAAGCGTGGAAAAAGTATCAACAGGATACAAAAATCGAGGGGTATTCATTACTTACATTATAGATGAACGAGAGGATAAGGAACCTTGTTTGTTTATTACGGACAGAAGGCCGAAAAGGGGGATGGGAATTGAAAATTAAAAATATATTATCAAGCGCATATTAAATCGAGCTGGTATAAAAAAGACCATCCACATCAATTACGACACAGCTATACAACGCATATGATTAATAACGGTGCGCCAATTGATGTCATTCAAAGTTTACTGGGTCATGAAAAAAGTGAGACTACAAAGATATACGCTCAGCTAAGCGAAAAGCTAAGACAGGATTTATACAGTAAATACTTTTAAATTAAATAAATTAAACTTTAATTCAATTAAGACACTCATATAGAAATGGGTGTTTTTTGTTATAGGGCCATTTTCTTGAGTAACACATTTAAAGAAAATCGTTATGGAGTAAAGAAATTGTGAAGATTTTCACTTAAACTAAAGGGGCAGATTAGTCAAAGAAGGAAGTTTTCAAGTGAAAGGCGAATTGTTAAAATAGAATAAATTACAAAATGAGGAAGCTGTGATGGAGAAGTTGGAGGTGATTTTTATGAAGAAGGTTATTATTGGACTATGTATAGTTGTAACTGGATTTATCCTCTTTATCGCACAAGATGAATTTGAAGGGAACGATACTGCAAATGGTATTGATAAAATGTTTTCTGGTCAAATTTTTGATGTTGCACAAGAGAAATTTACTGTACACGCTATGGGATTAAGCCCAGAAGAAAAAGTCCTTACAGTTAGAATTGGAAAAACACAATACAAAGAACAAACAAGGAAATACTTTAGAGACATTTTAGATTCTCATGGTATGGAAAGTTATGAACTTGAGGTATTCCCCGATGATTTAACTTTAAAATAAAGAGGTTTGTGAAAAATTACACTTAAAGTAACGGAGTGCTTTACTTGAAGATTAGTTTTAGACAGTTCTTTTTTCTTATTGTACTAACTGGGCATTTAGCTAAACCAGTTATAAAATGAAAAGAATAAAAGAATTGAAAAAGCATTCAGGGAACAGTTTACCCTTGAATGCTTTTTCACTTCTTTTATTTAGTGGATTTCCTGTATGCGTTAAATCTGTCCATCTGTTAGCCTAACTTTAATACCGTGGGAAGGGTGCCTGATTTGTTAAAAATATCTTAAATACAACTTTTTCTGTTATATGTCTTTCCGATATTGTCCGTATATTAGACACCCATTTTTCTACGGGTATTGCTTGTTTTTTTCGTTTGTTGGCTTTTCATTTTTTTTGTTGAAAGGTCGTGATTCATTTTTCCTTGATTAGCAGAGGAACGGTTCTTTTTGTTTTCAAGCTGCTGTTTCACTGCCTCTTGCAGGCTGATTTTTTTTTGAGGTACTTCAGATTGATTATTCTCGGTCATAGGAAATGCTCCTTTTTAAATATGGTAGTTAGTCCAGTATAATCTATTTTTAATTATTTGTGAAACTTTCCACTTTAACTTACAACAAGGGAAGACGCTTTTTTACTAACGGTGTAGTTTAGTGGAATAATTCATATGGGATATTGTGGTAATGTAAGGTTGTAAAGGGAAAATCTAAATGGTTGAAAATGCTCAAACAAACAGTAATTCGGAAATTTCTTTAACTCTTGGTATACTATCAATCCTAATACCATTTATCGGTTTGTTTTTGGGTGGCATAGGAGTTGTAGTTGCTAGAAAAGCGACAAAAGAAATTGTAGAAAAAGCAAATTGGTAGTGGATTAGCTACTTCCGGTTTAATTTGTAGCGTGGTGGGAATTATTATTCAAATCTTTGCAGTATTCAGTATTCTCGTTTTCTATTCTGTAAGAATTGTAGGATAGTATTTAAGGTTCTTATTAAACTACGGGTCCGTTAGATCAACAAGCTATAAGCGATTTTAGAAATAAGCCCATATTTTAGTTATTCCATTAAAGGGTGCAATTCTAGAGTAGAGATTGCGCTTCTTCTTTAAGAATCGGGCCATTTTCTTGAGCAACACATTTAAAGAAAATCATTATGGAGCAAAGAAATTGTGAAGATTTTCACTTAAACTAAGAAGCAGGTTATTTTTGGAATGGCGTCGAAGTACTATATTAAAAGAGGATGGTAGTCTATTGAATGAAGAGAAAATATTATACATATGGTGGGTGATAATAAATGACTTTCTTATATTTTATTGTTGGTTACTGTGCTTTATATTTTGTAATTTGGTTACATGAAGTTGGACATGGGGTCGTATATGCAAAATATAAATGCAAAGACAATCCTTTTAAAGTTTATGTGCCATTCTATTTATTCTTCTCTACACCCCAGCCTGTTGATGAAATAAAGGCACAGACTCTAAATAGTAAAAAGTACTTTAATGTTGGCATAGCGGGAATAATAGTGAATCTGCTTTTTGGTATTCCTATATCCTTCCTTATGCTAACGAACGAGTTTAATCATTCGATTTTAGTATTCTTTTTTTATTCATTTGCTTTATTTCATTTAGTGGAGGCTGCAAGTTACTTGACAATTAGCAATGTTTTTCTTGCAAGTGATATGATAACTGTTCAAAACTACAAACCAAAATTAAGAATACCCTTATTTTTAATAGGATTATTCATAGTTGTCCTAATCGTTTTCATGCTGTTCAATAGTCCAGATAGTTGGAGACTGGGATACATCATTTCAATAATAATAATGATTCTAAGCATGGGATTAGGAAGAGCCATCTTTAGCCGAAAAGCACGGGCTGCGTAGGAAGCTCTTTTTTCTTATTGCACTAACGGGGTGCTTAGTTTAAAAAGAAATATGCTTATAATCTGCCATAATCGGGCGCTTTTCTGTAATAAGAAAAGCGTCTTTATTCATGGAAAAGGCCATATCTGGTTACAGGCATGGAGTACAAGAATTGATTTTAAAGGATAAAGGGAGCACTTAAACGCTCTTGTTAAGCAGAATAAACGAATCCATTCCTCGTCAGTTAGTTGGGGATATCTCACGTTTTCCATATGTGGAGCATTTCTCTAATAAAAATAAATACCAATTTGTTAATGAAATGATTAGTTTTCCGTATTAACTAATGTGAGGCTCACACAACCACAACAAATTGCGCAATATTTGTTGTAATATCCCTTTATTGGTTGTATCTCATAAATAGTGGGTTATTTTGAGAAAGTTAAGGGAAATGTTTGTTCCTACCCTGTTTTTGGTGTGGAATAATGAAAGATCCTGGCCGTTAGGCCAGAGTTAATGCGGAGTCTTTGATTCCGAGGGTCTTAAATAAGTGAAGGGAGGTGAAGTAGTTGGAGGTTACTCAAGTGAATACAGGAATCAGCCACAGCGACATTCGTGGTTTTCAAAAGGGCATTATGTCGGAAGAAAAATTTACAGCGATTTTCGAAACATACTATAGCCGTGTCTACAAATATATTTGCTACCGTATTAATAACCACTATGACGCGGAAGAGATTTGCAGTCATGTATTTGAGGTAGTAATTTCAAAATATAGCAGCTACTCGCCAGAAAAGTCCAATTTTGAAGTTTGGTTGTTTGCAATTGCTAGAAACGCTGTGGTTGATTACTTCCGCTCACAGAAAAAAAGAGTCACTTTTTCGCTGGATTCAATTATGGACATGATTTTACCAAGGTCATCTCCAGAAGAAATTGTCATCATTGATGACAGAAACGAAATCTTGTACAAGGCTCTGGCAAAGCTAAGTGATAAGGAACGTAATATCATTGGCATGAAGTATGCAGCCGGTTTGAAAAACGCGGAAATTGCTGACCTGCTTGGAGTCAGCGGTTCAAATATCGGTGTAGTCCTCTTCAGATGTATAAAGAAGCTGCAACTAGAACTTGAAAAAGGAGGTTTTCAATATGAAAAATAGGCAGGATATAGATAAATTTTCTGACCTGACTAACTTGCTTACCAATCTGGAGCTTACTGACAAAGCCTCCAAAGACCGAATCTACAATCGTCTCACATTCAAAATGAGATCAGGAACCATTCAATCAAATTTTATGAAAAGGGATGAGATATTGAAGAAAAAATATACATGGAAAACTGTAACCGTAAGTGCTATGGCTGTTGCTATCTTGACAGGTGGTTTTTCGACTACCTCTTTTGCACAAAATATGATGGAAACTATTCGGGAACGTTTTCAGGTGGGAAATATGCAAATCGTCCAATACGATAAGGAAGAGACTGTATCCGCAGATAATAGCGCATCTGAGCAAGCAGCGACTGATGCTTCTCGCGAGATTCAAATGCCGGTACGTCCTAATTTGACTGTGGAAGAAGCTCGTGCCGCATTGGGTCTAAACTTCCCAGCCCCATCTTGGCTGGCAGATTACAAGTACGTCAACACAGTCATCCAAGGAAACAACATGGCGGAAGTACAGTTCGAAAAAGGTGAGAAATCCATTAACTTCTTGATTTCCAAGGGTGGAGAAAACGGCATCGGTACCACAGACGAAGTGAAAAAAGAAGTGATCAAGGGAACTACGGTTTACTTCGCAAACGGGATTGTGATTTGGGAGAATAATGGCTTTACGGTAGAGCTGTATGCGCAAGACGATTTTGATACGGCGACACTGGGCAAAATTATTGAAAGCTTCAAGGTTGGCGCACCTCTAAAGAAGTAAGAAATGAAAGCAAAGGTTTCATTACAAATGCCAACCATGATTGTTAGTGTTTTATTATTTTATTTGGTACAGGTACCGCTTTACCAAACTGTTTAAGCTTAGCACTCATTGACTTTCAAGACGTCATTGGTTCTGCGGGTGCGATATTTAGCTTAGGTTATTATTTATTCGTTAGCGCTACAATCTATGGTATGAGCGTTTTCCATAACGAAACAGTCCTTGCAATGCCAATATATTTTTTAGCACTAGGGATTGTTATCTTTTTAAAAAGCTTACCCTTACTTTATAAAAAAGATGTAATATTAAATAATATCGAGATGCTTAAAAAAGTTGCACCGTTTTCAAAAAAAGATAAATGCTTGACTCTCACGATACGTAATAGGAGTCACTATATCATTTATAAGCCAAGTCGAAAATAAACTTTAGGCACCTTGAAAGTGATTAAACTTTTTTATAAAAACTAAACTTAAATTTGCAGATAAGAATCCATTTTGATCAATCTTTTTTTCAAAATGGATTCTTTTTATTTATCGTAAAATTGGATTTTTGCGGTATTTTTGATCAAACTTTATTTTAAAGCTACAGTAGTTTTATAAAAAAGATTGATCATTTAAAACAAAGTTCGATTATTTAAAACAAAGATTGATCATTTATAATAAAGTTTTTTTGTTCAACAAAACCAGCTAATAGTTGTCAAGATTTTTCAATAAAAAACTTAAAACTCGCATGATATACTAAAAAAGGGTACAGCAAATAAGCCTTCCTCTTTAAAATTGGAAGGTTTTTCCCGATGTACTTAAATGTGATTTTTAAACCGCATTTTGGAAGGCTTCTTTTCTTTT
>Ga0213823_1000231_pt1 | contig 56339 bp, 52 predicted proteins | sample MC6MC0907MG_FD_179887 | JGI IMG/M metagenome (GOLD analysis project Ga0213823, IMG submission 179887) | Enriched soil aggregate microbial communities from Iowa State University, Ames, United States - MC6-MC0907-MG | ecosystem: Environmental > Terrestrial > Soil > Unclassified | place: USA: Iowa...
AATACCGTTATCGCGGTATTCATCATGAATCGCTTTTAACACAGTGCCGATCTTGGCATTGCAAACGCCAGGGATTTTGGCCGCAAAACGAACCAGCCGCTTTAAACTGACCAGCTCCCCTTTTGAAAAATCAGTCTTGTGCTCTACTAACCACATTTCTATATGATGATTAAACTCTTTCAAACTATCAAATTGTGAAAACTGTTCAAACCCCTCAATGCTGCCTGATTTCAAATTCATCATTTTGCGCCACCCTTTCACCGCTAAGTTTCCGTTTCTGGCACCTCTACGATATCGGGTTTTTTAGTAAGAATCGAACTCCTCAAATTCACTTTTAAAAGCGGTTTTTAACGCAAAAACCTTATTTTGGCCTCCAAAAGTGAATTTTGAAGCCGATTTTTGCATTTATAGGTCGTTTTCTTGTCAATTTAAGCACAGGTACAATTCTTCTTCTGCTACCCTTCGTGTAAACAAGAGACGCTTGCATTTCCGTTCCACAATCAGACTCTCCTCGACCATTCTCTACCATTTTCCCTATCAAACAAACGTTTAATTAAAACAGCGAAAATCCTTAATGCATAAGCGTTTCCCCGTCTCAATATATGAAAAAAATGCCGAAGGATGCAATAAAATTAGGTAAGCCAAAGATTCAAACCACTCTTCCCAGCAATCAACATCTTTTCGACGAAATTCTAAATGGGCTATACTAATCAATCGATTGGTTAAAACAGTAGCGAGGTATGGATCTATAAGAACTTCCTCCACAAACATGAAAAGAATAATGTCGAGAAGCGGAAGGGAAATTTGCAGATCATGACCTATCAATTCCTAATATTTGACTAGTTTCATGCGAACTTACATCATTCTATTCAATTCCTGTATTTCCAGCATTAATTAATCGATTGATTGAAAATAGCCTCAACCCGCTCTAATCCCGAACTCCACCATCCAAATGCTTGAATATAATAAGTCGAAAGCTGACTCCAAAATATAAACAAATAAAAAAGCCCATCTTGCTTACGTTAACAAAATTGTAAAATTTTTACGGATTTTGTATACTGCAGTTTATAGTAAAAAGGAACTATTTGTAATTAAATAGTAGTAGAGATAAGCGCTTCCATGTGTTTCAACTCCAATAACTGAATTCGTTAGAACAGCTTTTAACCCCAGGTCGGAAACAGGTAACAAAGAGGTGAAGATCATGTAATTGGTATAGCCGCCCTTAGCCAAGTCGTACCCAATTAAAAGTTAGCGATTCAAATGGACATTATTCGATGAATATTCCTTAAGGAGATGAATCTATGAGTATGAACCAATTTTATTTAGTCGATGGTAACGTGATTTTAATGACAGGTGAATACGACAAACATGGGAAGCTTTGTGCACGAGTCATGATTGGAAAGGAAACTCTTTTAGTGGAAAGGACGCCAGTCCAACTATTGGATGATACGTTAAAATACATAGGATTTGATTTAAAAGGTGCCATTAAAGGTGCCAAAGAGATCATCGGTGAAAAATATATGTGCCCTGTTATGGTCAATCCCTACAAAGGCATTTGCTTATTTCCGAATAAGTCTCCTAAAAAGGAAGATTGTATCTGGTTTAATCCAGAACATATTGTAAAAGCCAATAGCAAGGGTTATAAAACAGAAGTTGAGCTTAGCAATGGCGTTTCCATTATTATCGATTCGAAACGAAGCTCTTTTAACACAAAGCTACAGACAGCATTACAATTGAAGCGGACTTCAACCGAAAGAGGGAACCATCCAAATACAATAAATTTCTTCATAGTACCGGAGAAGAAGAAACCTCTCTCTAAGTCGAAAAATGGGAAATACAACTTTGGTTCCTTAGCTTAGGATAACGGATACATACATCAGTCCATGAGTAGTTCAATAAACCACCAAATGTTAACGTTATAAAACGAAAGAAGGCGTATAGATCAGAATGTCAAAAAAGGAGATTTGTTTGGAAAATCAACATATCCCATATATCGGAAAAGCATTAAAAATCTTAAGAAATGATAAAAACCTAACACAGCAGCAATTATCCTGTCTATGCAATATCAATCGGATATACATCAGTATGCTTGAAAGGAATGTCAAACGACCTAAGCTCCGAATCATCTTCTTACTTGCTGCCGGCCTTGGGATGAAGGCATCTGAACTTGTACAGGAAATAGAAAAATACTTTTAGAGATAAAGCAAATTACCGGAAGATTGGTATCCTTTCTCCCTTCACAATAAAAGGAGCAAGGGCATCAATCTCTTGTTTTCAACATGAATGAAATTAATTACTGGGCAGTTTAGCATGCCGAAAGCTGCCTTTTATAAAAGGAACCTAGATTAGTGACTGAACTTAGATTGTGCCCAGCCCATTTCTAAAAGTTCCGATATCACTAGATTTTCAAGAACATTATTCATGAATAATTTTAAGTCAAACTCTTGTAATCAAATTAAAAAAAGTCTATTTTCTCAAAAAAATTATTTTGACATATTTTTGAACATTGGATATTGAGAAGTTTGTTACGTGGCGTAGAGGTGTTGTTTATTATTTAATGGACTTAAAAAAGGGAGAATTCACTTATGCCCACAAAGATTCTAGTTGGTAACGTTATATTAAAATTACGGTCACTCCATAAAATTACACAGGAGGAATTAGCTGCTCGCTGCTCATTGACTCCAAACTCAATAAGTAAGTTGGAAAGGAATATTAGTGAACCAAATTTTGAGACTATCCTTAAATTGGCCAAAGCATTTGATATGAAAGCTTCTGAATTTATCAAAGAAATAGAAGAAAGCTTAGAAATGGCTCAAGACCTGGATTAACCTTTTGGGATCTCCTCAATACAAAGTAAATCTATAAATATTCATGCAAATTTTAATCTACACCTTTGGGTGTTCATTAGACTCTTTGCTGAACAAAAAAGTAAATCCGGTATATTTATTTACCTTCTTCAACAATTTTTCTATCAGAAAACTTATGAGTAGTTAACTACGTGGTACATTTCCTTCCTCCATTATGTAATGGGGTAAAAAGGTGATGTACTGATGGAAAATCATGAAATATCTACCGTAGGAGATCTAATCGAACAGAAAAGACGCGTTAAAAGAATAAGTCAGGATGAGATGGCATTTAAATGCAACATAACAAGAAAAGCAATGAGCAATATCGAAACAAATAAAAATTTGCCAAGTTTAACTCTATTCGTATCAATTGCGCACGCACTAGATATGGATGCTTATGAACTATTAAAGGAAATAGAAGAAAGAGGATTATTAGATAATTATCTTCGAAAAGTTGAGAATAAAGAGGATAAAAATTCTAAGTGATCTACATTGAAGGCATTAAACTATCCCAAAATTTCTTTAACAGAATATTCACAAGGATAATCCATGATATTGAAGAAATTAACCGGTAACAATGGAAGGGTTATGAGTGAATGAGAGTTCCAATAGGAGCCAATTTTAAATACGAAGAGGATGAAGTCTTTTATCGTGTTTTTTACAATTACAAAAACAAACGAATTAAAGTCGTAGCACGCTCAGGTAACAGAATTAGTTATTAAATATGGTAATACCATACCCCATATGAAGCTGCAGAAAAGGCAAGGAAACTATTACTAAACCCAAGTTCCTTATTATTTATTTCATTCTATTCTAGTATATTGCGCTTTTAATTAACCAGGACGAGGTATTGCCACCTTGTCCTTTCTCATGTCATTCTACCAAACGCAGGACATATATCCACTAAATGTGCCCTTTTACGTATGAATCGTCCTATACTTCCAACCCAATTCCAAAATAAAGGAAACGAATTGAAGCCATGTCATTAGACCTTTGGAGCGAGTCAAAGGACATGGAAAATTATTCTATTGTAAATTATGATGATGAAGAAAGTAATCTAGCTTATGTTTACACTAATGCTATTTGGCATATCTACCATCTTCAATTTCAACTTTCCCTCCCTAAAATTTTAACTAGTTACATATTTTACAAGAATCAGATCTTAATGTAAATGAAATTCCAATTTTAAATTTGCATTTAAACTAATAAAAACAGCTTGAACGTCTCATTGTTTTCGATTTATTATGCCTACTGCTTATAAATAATTCCCCAATAAAACCCCAAATATTTTTTGTATCTATTTTCCTATATATTTGATATTCTATTAACTGAGTGTGAATTTTTGTCAAATTTTTGGAGGTATTATCGAATGAGGTCTCAACCGAAGAAAAAGAGAACATGGTTAAAAATCACTGGTATCATTCTTCTTGTCCTTGTCATTGGTGGAGGAATTTACGCTTATAATGTATATAGTTCATTAAAAGATGCTGTGGCCACGATGCACCAGCCGATCGAGCGAAAACAATCAGAAAAGCGTGAGAAGCCTGTAGCATTCAAAGAAAAAGATCCATTTTCCGTCCTAATGCTTGGTGTCGACGAACGTTCAGGCGACAAAGGCCGCTCTGACACGATGATTGTCCTAACAGTTAACCCAAACAACAACTCCGTGAAGATGCTCAGCATTCCGCGTGACACGCGCACAGAAATTGTCGGAAAAGGCAAAGAGGATAAAATTAATCACGCCTATGCGTTTGGCGGAGTTCAAATGTCAATGGATACGGTAGAAAACTTCCTTGACATTCCAATTGACTATTTTATGCAAGTGAACATGGAAGGCTTTAAGGATATTGTCGACGCAGTTGGCGGTGTAACTGTTCAAAATAATTTAGATTTCACTCAAGACAAAATTCACTTTGCGAAAGGCGAATTAAACCTAAGTGGCAAAGAAGCACTAGCATTTACCAGAATGAGAAAACAAGACCCTCGCGGAGACTTTGGCCGTCAAGCAAGACAACGTCAAGTAATCCAAGGCGTTATTAAAGAGGGCGCCAGCCTCTCAACACTTACGAATTACTCAGGCATTTTCTCAGCCCTTGGAAAGAACGTAAAAACAAACTTAACCTTTAATCAAATGGTAGACATTCAGAAAAATTACAAATCCGTGGGAAGCAACATTTCTCAAATTGAGATCAATGAAACGGGAACAAAAATCGGCGGGATTTATTACGGAATCGTTGCCCCTGAAGAAAAGCAAAGAATTCAAACTGAGTTGAAAACTCAATTAGCATTGCAATAACACAACAAAGCAGATTGGTGATTTACGCCAATCTGCTTTTATTTTTGGATACTTTTTTATTTAGCTGTATTTCAACATCATATAATATATTCTTAAAGTCTTCTCTTAGCCAAAAATACGCTTTTGTTTTTTTGAACTCGCTTATACAGCTTCTAATACTTTCTTCAAGATCTGGTGTTAGCTCGAAGCTGCTAATGCTAAGACCAACCTTGTTTGGGATTGATTGAACCCATTCCTTTAATGGAAAGTACTTACTATCTGAAAATACCTCTAAAGAAATTAAAATAGCTTCCTTAAATCCTAAGGAATCGCTTATATAAATCATAAATAACACCCCCCATACTAATATAACTATACTATCTCATAGATTCTGTAAATATATTGTTATAATATGGGAGGATAATTTGTTGGTTTTTGTTGTAATACGATAAAAAAACCGGTTAAAACCGGTTTTTTTTATCTGTAATTCGGAACATCAAAATAAAGCGTATAGTTGTCAATCATTTGATATATATTATATATACTACTTACTTGCTTATAAGCCCATCCGATGTCCGTTGCATATTGATGCCATGTAGCAACAGGATTCCATCTCATTTTGTATAAAGTATCCTGCCTGAAAGTGTCATTATAGATATAGTCATTGCTAATGAATTGCGCTCCCCCTATAATAGCTGCTTCAGGTGTAAACCAGCCGTTTTCATAGGCAGCTTTGGCACCACAGGTAAGCGGACAAGAATCATAAGCTCCGTAGCCATACATATTATAGACAATCTTTCCATTATACACTACGCCATTTGCTAAAGCAGAAGAACCATTACCTGTTTCTAATAAAGAATGAGAAATTAAATATACCTCATTAATATTATACTTATTGGCTGCTTCAATAAATGACTTTCCTTTCCCACTTAAAATCCCTTTCCCACCAAGCACCTTACTATCGATCTCAGCAGCATTTAAGCCGGCGGCCTGGGATAGTTTAAGAAATTGAAAATAGTCCTTATCATTTATTGAAAAATTAGCTGGATTTAAATAATACGCCACATCCGATTCTTTTGCATTTTGCCAAGTAAGTCTTATTTCTACCCAATCACCAGTCTTACTAATCACCATGACTCTATCACCGGTGTTTAATTGCTGAGTCACACTACTTGAGGTAGACGGCCCAGTTCTCACGTTTACATTATTCCCTGTAATAACCTGGTTCTTTAAATCGACATATGCTGCAGAAACATATCGTGGCTCATTACGGTACTTATCCGTTTGAGGACTTTTAGCCATTTGTTTTTCCACCATGCTGCCTAATGTCATTCCATAATCGGTGTACATAAGTTGGGGACCATTGTTTGTTTTAAACTCTGTAGCGGTCCAGCCAAATAATGTTTTTATTTTGGATTTTGCCTCTTGCACTCTATCATAGCCTGAGAAGCCGCCTGTAACGATTTCATAGGTAGGTGCTTTCTTTCCTGTATTCAAATAAGTCACATACCAGCCATGATCGATGAAGAACTTTCGAGCAACATTGACCTTATCTAACCCTAAGAGTGGCACCGTTCTGATTCGAAAGCTGCTATATCCGGATTGGTCACTTTTTACCGTCGTCGCAAACCATTTTTTCTCTGAAAAGTAGGTCTTTGCCTTTTCTATAAGGGCAGCATCTAAAAGTGGTTTGGTTTTTATTTTATAACTTTGGTAAACTGTTTCACCTGTTTCCTTTATAGACACATACCAGTTATGATTAACAAAATAATTTTTAGCGCTATTACTGTTCTCTAATCCTAGGATTGGATCTGACTTAATCTGGAAGCTTTTATATCCGACTTTTCCAGTTAATGTTGCCTTTGCATACCAGTTATTCTTTACAAAAAAACTCAGACCTTTATCTCTCTGTTCTACTCCTAGTACTGGAACTGTTTTAATAAGGAATCTATCATATCCAATTTTACCAGTAGCTTTAGAAGCAGCAAACCAATTATTTACAGAAAAAAATTCAAGTGCCTTATTTACTTTCGTTGTTCCTAGAATTGGAGAGGTTTTAATACGATATCTATTATTTTCCTCACTAATATATGATGCATCGATTCCGGTGGATTCCTCAAAGTCCTTAAGGACTTGTTTTACACGACTTTCGCCTATAAAAGTACCAGATACCACTTCGTAATATCCCTCGGGCTCCCCAACACCTTCATAAGTAGCATCTATGCCAGTATTTCCTTCGAAGTCCTTAAGAACTTGCTTTACACGATCTTCACCAGAGAAAGCTCCAGATAGTATCTGATAATAGTTTTCAGATTCACCAATTCCAACATATGTAGCATTTAGACCAGTAGAAGTCTTAAAATCTTGTAAAATAGCTTTTACTCTAGTTTCTCCCTGAAATCCTCCTGATAATACTTCATAATACTTTTGTTCTTCACCGATACCAAAGTATTCGGCGCTTATACCAGTAGAGTTCTGAAAATCTTGTAAAATGTCTTTTACTCTAGTTTCTCCTTGGAATCCCCCTGATACTACCTCATAATATTTTTTTTCTTCACCAATTCCCTCATATGTTGCATTGATTCCTGTGGCAGTTTCAAAATCTTTCAAGATTCCCTTAACTCGATTTTCACCGTTGAATCCACCTGAAAGTACTTCATAATAATTCTGGAACTCACCTGTCTCTTGTATTTCTGCATACCAACCGGTTTTTTCTTTAAAACTACTTAAACTTGTCTGTGCCGCTTTTAGATCAGTAAAGTTTCCCGTTTTAATTTTATATGTAGACATATCAGAATAAGCTTTTACTGAAAGAGTAGTAGAGTTGGATCCTGCCAACAAGACAAATATAACTACGAAAATAAAAAATATATTCCTTTTCACCTATTCACCCCTCTTTCCTATATTTATCTTTTTTACCACATTATAAATATAGTCTTAATCTAAAAGGGGCGTCAACATGAATTGACATATTTATGCTAATTTCGATTAAATTAATCATTATTCGGCGGCTCTCCAAAATTACCGAACAAGTGACAAAGCTCCTAGAAAAACTGCGTAAAACTCTCTAACCAAGGATTTTCAATTTTAAATATTGTTTTGTTATAATCATGATATAAAATCTTTAGTTTGGAGGTTCAATTCATGCATATTTTAATACCAATATTTTTTAATGCACCTTTAGGGGGATTACATTTAAACGTAATGTCAACCGCATTACATTGTAAACAAAACGGCCATGACGTTACAGTGGTATGTAAGGAAGGAATCTTCACGGAAAAACTTTTAGAAAGCGATATTAATGTAATAAATACCAACTTTACCGATAGTGAATTTTCTCAAACAATTGATAAAATAGTAGAATTAAACAGAACCAATAAAATCGATATTATTCATGCCCATCCCTTTCATTCACGGAAATTAGGACTATTAATATCAAAAATATTAGAGGTACCTTTTTTTGTAACTATCCATGGTAGATATACCGATAAAATTGAAACGTACATCGATAAAGCTGCAATGGTTTTTACTGTTTCAGAAGGGATAAAAGACTATGTTAAAGAACATTTAATCAAAAGTGGGATGCGTAAATATCTATACAAGCTTTTTGTTGTTCCTAACGGGGTAAACATGGAACTTTTTAAACCAGAGTCTCCCCCATCCAGCATTACAAAAGACCCACAAAAATTGAACATCTCACTTATTTCCAGACTTGATAAGGATAAAGAATTTATTATCAATATATTTTATAAGGCACTTACGTTTACACGAGATAAATTCGCCGAAAAAGTGTCTTGGACAATTGTAGGAGATGGTACTTTAAAAGAAGAAATGAAGCAAAAAGTTGAAGAAATAAGTTCTGGCGAACATTTCGTTAACTTTGTAGGCTGGAAAGAAAATAATGAGTTATTAATGGAGTACATGAATAGTGATCTTATCATTGCCCCTGGCCGCAGTGCACTTGAAGGTATGAGCTGTGGAAAGCCAGTGATCGCATTAGGAAGTAAAGGGTATGTTGGATTAATTGACAAGGATAACTGGTTAAAAGGGGTGTATGCAAACTTTGGTGGAATTGGGAATAAGATTGAAGATTATATTGAGGGTTCCGTTGAAACAGACATCAATCGAGTAATCGAAGATGCCACGCTGCGAAAAGAACTTGAGGAATTGGGTCCAGAGATAATTACCCAATTTTATAAAGAAAAGGAAGCCAATAATAATCTCCTTCGCTTCTATCAAATTTTTAAGAAGAGTACTACAAAACAAAAAGAACAGAGTCAATCAGATTTAGCAAACCTTATCTCCCGCTATTTGCTTGAAACCAATATAAAAAATACACTTATTACTCAAGTTTCAAATAATGAAATAAAAATAGAAATTCAATGTAATGATTACAATAATATTGAATTTGCTTACTATATTTTTAACGAAAATACCTTAATAAAAAAAATATACTATTCTCCAACCAATTCCGTTCATTTCCAATGTTATGAATCAGGAAAATATAGAGCAAGATGCTACCTACGAAAAGAACAAACCATTTTCGACTTTTCAACGAAATTTATAAATGTTCAGATATAAAGACTTTATAAAATAAGCAGCGGAGGCTAAAACGCCCCCGCTTACTAAAAAATTATTTAAAAACTACTTTTCAATTTTTACTGCTGATGTATATTTTGAGTTAGTCTTCTCCTGCTTGTTTTTCACAAAAATTTTAACCTTATATTCACCTGGTTCCTTAACCTTATAGGATAAGCTGGTGTTTGGCTTATAAAAAATTTTCTCTAAAAGTTTATTATCCTTATAAATATAATAAGCATATTCTAATTCCTGTCCCTCAGCGGTGACCGTAGCTTCTAAAGTAGAATTATCTACCTTCTTCAACTCTACACTTTCTATCTTCGGAGAACCAGATTTAGCCCCTTCATTTGCAGCATCTTTTTCAGACCCTATACTACAACCAGTTATCAGTAAAAATACAACTATTGATACTATTGTTAACCACTTAGCTTTCATTATAAATAAATACCTCCAAGAATTAGTCTTATTGCAAAATATTTTATTGAAATAATCTCATCTAGTAAAAATATTTAATCTATTAAGGCTGCTTTACGCTATTTCCTTTAACAAAAAACTGCTCCAAATGGCTTATATCCCCGTTAATAAACGAACCTTTCTGACCAATAACTGTATTTCCGGTTACAGTTAAAGAGCCTTGATATGTTTTATAAACTGTAAGAAAGCTTTCCAATCCACTTTCATCTATACTTTTATAGGTATTATCCAATACTTTCACGGATCCCCCATAGGATATAGCCATAAAATTTTTACTAAATCCTTCTAATGTATTTCCCTGTACAATAATATTATTCCCTCTTGATAAAAATCCGTAATTAAAATTTTCTACATAGTTATTTTCAAAAGTAATATTTTCAGCAGTTGAATGGGTACCAAATCCACTATTGCCACTAGCTAGAGTTCCTTTCTTATCCCCATATGCTTTTGAGTTTGTCACCTTTCCAAAACGTGATGGTGTTTTACCTGAAAAGTCCACCCCTCGTCGTACATGCTTAAAAATACTGCCTGTTATCAATGTTCCACTACCGCCATAATCTTGAATACCGTAACCAGTGTTAATATCCTTGGTGGTTCCTAAATTAATATATGAATCTCTTATCATAGTATGGAATGTAGAATTCAAAAAAATCCCAATATGTTTCGAGTTGGCTACCGATACATTCTCCATTTCAGTATTACTTGTATAATTTACCTTTAACATTGCCGTTTTATAAGGTTTGGGATGCATAAATGAAATATTAGACAATTTCAATGATACATCAGGATATGCTATAGCAGTAACAACCTCTCCTTCTCCTACCAAATAATCCTCGCTCGTGCTACGGTCTAAATAAACCATATTCCCCTTTATCTTGATGATTTTATGTAATTCTCCCTTTTTCAGATATCCCCTATTATCCCAATACCACAATTTATCAGAGGTGAAATGCAACAAATCTCCAACCTGCATGCCTTTCGTACTTGCTAAAGTAATGCTTGGTTCATTAATTGATATCCTTTTGCTAACAACCGTAGAAGTTATTGGTATATTATTTAAAATAAATGCACTATTCTTGCTCATCTGCAGAATAACTGGTACTTTTTGTCCTTTATTATCACTTTCTATCTTAATTGAATGCTTGCTAACTAAAGGTTGATCTATAATATATGTAGCACCACTTTTTAGAATTAAGGTATCACTGTTATCAATAGCTTTTTGCAATGCTTCCGTATCAAATTTTTTATCGAAGCCATCCGCGCCAAATTCCTCTGGTGTTCGTATTCTCACTTCTTTTTGTCTTGTTTTTGTTTGTAAAATGGTTTCTTCTTTATTTGTATCCTTTGAAATATCCTGTTGATTTGTCATTTTTGATACAACTATCCAAACTGATGCTACCAGTAGCAATAATATAATGACATACAGAAACGGACCTTTCTTTATACTTAATAATTGCCTTTTCATAGAACCTCGTTTCTTGATAGACTTGCGATCCTTATCAATAAAAAACTTTAAAAGAAACAAGGCAACTCTTAATCAAGTCACCACTCGTTTCTTTTATCCCATTAAAAGAATACTCCATAAGAATAATGAATACACTCAGACTATTGGCTTGGGGAAATTGTAACCTTTTGATTTTTTAAGTCAAAGATATAATTATAAGTATTGGCCCATAAATAAAAATAGTTATTATCTTCACTTTTAATTGCTGCCTTTTCAATCAATTGATCCATGTTTAGGTTATTAATATTGAAATTATTTACAATTATTGCATTTGAATCATTATCTTTATTTATTCGATAAGCAATATTATTAAAAACAATATACTTATTTCCTAATTCGTCAGTATGCTCGCTGGTTTTACCCCGGATTTTTTCCTCTATTTCATGACTATTACTATTTATAAAAGCTAAATAAAACTCATAAGATTGTCGAAATGAATTTGGAAAACTCGTAACAAAGTCATTGATTTGGATATCTTGTTTTTCTGGCTGATTTTGGAGTATTAAAATATTGCTTTCTTCTATATAGGCCTTTTTATTATCTATATTAATTTCATATAAATTTCCGACCTTTTTTTCAACAAAAACTTGATCCGAGAATGATAATGTTTTTATCTTATTTTGTAAATCCCTTGTTTCGAATACATTCCCGTATTCACTTTTTACATAACCATCTTTATTAATTTCTATCTTTTTTGTTACTGCTTCTTTAACAACTCTGACTTTTTTGACATCATTTACATTTTGCTCTCCATTTTTTTGAACTACTTGATTTAATTTTAATAAAGAATCTTTAACATTTTCATCATCCATTAGCACTAAGAAAGAGCTAAGAAAAACAACTGTAAGAATAAAAAATATTTGAAAAAACCTTTTTACTTTACTCTTCTTTACACCTTGATTTTTCCTGCTCCTTATTTGCTGATTTCCTAATTCACCCAACTGCTGGTTAGCCATTTTTTCCTTCTTATAATTCTTTTTTTCCTCTTCTGTTAGGTTGTTAAATTTTTTGACAAATTTACTATAGCTAGCAAGAACTGCTTTTGTATCGCCAAATTCAATAAGTTCTCCAAAATGTATCCACATTGTCTTATCACAAAAAGTACGAATCTGAGAAACTGAGTGACTAATAAAGAATATAGTTTTTCCTTCATTTTTAAACTCATTCATTTTTTTTAAACATTTATCGTAAAATGTTTGATCTCCAACCGAAAGGGCTTCGTCTATAATCAAAATATCTGGGTTAGTATGAACAGAAATAGCAAAACCAAGCCTTGATTTCATCCCACTTGAATAGTTCTTTACCGGTTGATAGATAAAGTCTCCTAAATCGGCAAATTCAACAATTAGTGGAGTTATCCTTTTAATTTCATCTCTTTTTAACCCGTGCATTAAACACTTTAATTCAATATTGTCTATTCCCGTTAAATTGTTGTTTAGCCCTACTGAAATGGCAATTAAAGAAGTTTCTCCATTTACTTTAATTGTCCCCGAAGTAGGGGGAACAACCTGGGCGAGCAAATTAGAAAGGGTTGATTTTCCTGACCCATTCATTCCTATTATTCCTATTGTTTCCCCTTCATTTACTGTAAAGGAGATATTTCTAAGGGCATAAAAACTTTTATTACCACCTTTTGAAAACAATAATTCAAAGATCTTATCAAACTTTTTTTGATGAAGAGTGTATTTTTTTGCAACATTTTCGAAATGCACTTTTGGGCTTGGAACCATTTTAAGCCTCCATATCTAAATGTAGTCCACAAATCGCTTTCTGAATCTGACATGAACAATTGCGCCAATTAATAATATTAAAAGTGTAACTATCCAAAAATAAAGTGTATATTTCCAATCATAAAAGAACCATTCTTTCATTAAAAAGGTTTTTCTGAATCCGTCAATTAAATAATACAATGGGTTTAATCTAAAAAAGTTTAATAACGGTAATTTCTCCATATCCCATAAGACAGGCAATAAATATATCATCATTCTCATACTTGACTGTAATATTAATTGAAAGTCCCTTGCAATGGTTGCTATTGTTGAAAATAGTAAAGAAACAGCAAATAAAAAGATTATCATAGAAACAATAAAATAAGGTAGCTGCAGAAGGTATATTCCTGGATTAATCCCATATACAAATAGTATTACTCCCAATATTAATAACATAAAAATAAAATTAAAAATGTTACTAACAATAGTTATGGAAGGAAGGACGCTTACCGGAAATTTCATTTTGGCAACTAGACTAACTTTATTATATACACTGTTAGAACCTTGGATTAGTGTGGCACTTATAAAAAACCACGGAACTGCCCCTAATATCATCCAGACAAAAAAAGGAGTTCCACCAATAGGATGTCCATTTCGTATTCCTAAGCCAAAAACTAACCAATAAATAATTATTTGCATAGCAGGATTTAAAAATTGCCAGGCAACACCTAAATAATGCGATTGGTATTTTCCCTTTATATCATAAGACGCTAATCGAAAAATTAAATAAAAATTTCCAAATTGTTCTTTTATAACATCTATAGTTGCTTTCATTTAGTACGTCCTTTTTTATAAAAATAACCTTTTCTACCTGATAAGACTTCCTTAGGCTAAGGCCACAACAATCTATTATAGCACATTTACTAATAGTTATTTGGTAACCACTAATGGATACCTTTAATCCTTCAATAGAAATCAAAATCCGGCGCCATATATATGTGCCGGATAAAATTCAAGGACAATATAAACCCATTTCTCTATAGATGCAGAGTGAATTCAAATCCTTGTAGAATAAAATTGATTTTGTATTATCCGAAGCTTAACGTAAAGTCATAGATTAAATTTACATTAAACTCATAGATTCTTTTATTATTCCTTTTATCACGAATAAAATATTTTACAATATATTTCCCTGGCTTTTCTATGTCAAAAATAAAATTTTGGTTCTTTTGAAAAAATCTTTTCTCCAAAATTTTACCTTTTCCATCACCAAGATAGCATGCATATTCAAAGTGAAGATTATATAATCTTGAATATATCTCTAAATTATTTTGTTCTATGTTTACCATAATATGCTCTTGGGGTATAAATAAATCATCCAATACATTAATGGAAATATCATGATCAAATATTTTTGCTCCAAGATCTTTTACAGGCAAAAAGTTCTTTTGTTTAACTTTTTTCGTTAATATTCTTTTTATAATATTGTTAAACTTTGGACCAAACATTTTCCCAATGTTTGCATGCCCGCCAGGCAGAAGTTCCAAATATACATTATCTGTATAATCAATAATGTATTTAATTAATGGTAGTAAATGATCATTCAAATGGCTGTCCTTTATTCCACAGTAAAAATAGAATTTTTGATTAGCTTTAGCAACTTCATTTACTATCAAATTGTCTATTATTTTCCTTTTGTCCTCAGTTATTTCACCACAAATACCTTCTAATAAATATTCTCGTGAATATTTATAAAAATATTGAGTTAAAAATACCTGTGGTGCTGCTGAAACGATATGTCCATAATGATATTTCATACCAAAATAAATACTAGTAAATCCACCCTTAGAACTTCCACCCAAAATTACATTATCATTTCCAATTTCATATTTATCTTGCACCATCTCAATTAGATCTTTAACAGATTTCTCCACTGAGAAATCCATATTCTCTCCTAGATACCAACAGCCCTTAGATTCGAATCCATAATTATCCAAAACAAACAACTTATTGCAGTCAATATCATTTAGAAATCTTCTATAACTATATAATGGTCTATTTTCATCATGTCCTGAAAATACCACTAACAAGTAATCCTTATGCTCTTTTCCCTCATGTAAAATATAATTTATATCTTTGAGTGAATCCTTGTAGATAAATTCATTTTCTAATTTTGGCTTTTCACCCGCATACAAAAGAGGTACAGACACTTTTGATTCAATATTTCCACTACCTTTTAAGAAACATCTAAGGCTATATTTACCTTTCTCTTTTAAATCAAATTTCAGTTCATTCTGAGTGGAATACATAATCTTCTCAATTGTATTCCCATCCTTTCGGATATAAAAGGCAAATAAATGATCCTTCTTTTCCTCTTCTGGCAAAATTTTAGCTTGCAATTGCCCATCAACTATTCTTGCTTCAATATCAAAATTTAAATTTGTGTTTGACTTTGGTTCATCGTAAAGAATAATCTCTGTAGTAAATTCGACATTTTTTCCAGTTAAGGTTAATTCAACATAATAATTTTGTTGTTTTTCTCTCATCTTTGGAAAATGCCATCCTTTTATTATTGGAGAAGTTTGTCCAATTTGTTGATTAAAATTAAAATTAGTATCAGAAGAAAATTGAATTTCACCTATATAGCTATCTGCTTTCCTAATAAAATACTTCTCAGTTTTCTCCTCTATTACAATGTTGGGAGCCATATGCCAAAATAATGAATAATTATGCTCATTTACCGATCGGATTTTATCATGTACAATAATTTGACTTTTCTTTTTTTCAAATTTTATCTTTCTTTGATGAATAACATCTTCATATCTTCCATTTTCACCTTCAACTTCACAATATTCAGGATCTAAAGTAAAATTACTAATATTTACTTTATCAAATTTATTATCAACCCTTGGTAATGACTTATTATCAACTACAAGTGAATTGTGTCCAAATTGAGAATATCCATATTCCGTGTAAGGATCTTTATATTCATATCCATTCGGTCCAACTTCTACAAAGATATCCCCATCCTTATAAATTAAAACCGATAAATCATCTGAATGCTTGTGATAATTACTATTATAAGCAGCATTAAATAGAATATAGGTTGCTTTCTCTTTCTTTAACCAGTCATCTCGAAAAATTGCATATCCCGCTTCTTTAAAAACTATATTATTTTCTTTAGGTGCTGTTCCCACTTTCCCGGCTGAAATCGCATATTTAAATTCAGGATCATCGTATAGATCTTTAAACACTAAATCTTTTACTTGTAGTGCTGCATTATCACCAATCTGTGGAATTTTCCCATCAGGTTTTATGATTTGATATCCAAAAGTATTTGTAATCACGTATTTATCATATAAGTATCTTGATAAAGTGTTATTATAATTTTTGAATGCAATTGAATACCTTAATAATTGTAATGAAATTGTATAATGGTAAGCTGGAGTTTGTTCTTTATGCACTCCTTCTGATGTATAGACGAAGTCGAAATATTCCATAAGACGTGATATAGCTTTATCTCTCCATGCATTGGTTCTCTCTTCCTTTTCAAAAACATAGGTAAAGAGAAGCAGAGCTAAGTCAACAAACATGCCATGATTTGTATTTTTATCATGGAATTTCTCACCTGAAAGTAACTCAGCGGTTAAACTAATCGATTGTTCTAACCTTTCCATTCTTTTATAATCAAATATTTCATAACCTACAATATATAAACGAAGCCAAAAGGTTAAGCGCTTAGCAATTGTTTCATCATGGTATGCTGTTTTGTCTTCAATTTTATCTTCAAAAAGTGTTGCCCATTCCTCGTACAGTGAATAGGCCTTATTTAAAAATTTTACTTCTCTAGTTTGCTCATAGGCACTTATCAAATCACCCATAAAAAATTGAGAATGGAACCACCTATTAAAGGTTCTTCCTCTTGAATCATTCCAGTTAACCCCTTTATTGTAGTCAACTTTACCAAAAGAGGTAACATTAAATATTTTACTTTCTGTCATTTCATTAGCAGTTTTTATAAAATCTTTATTTGTCTGCTTTGGGAAAACAATATCGAAATCTTTGTATATTGTTAATAACTGCTCTTGTCGATTTGCATAATTCATTAAGATTTACCCCTCAATAATAAATATATATCTGTCTGTATCTGAATTTTAGCAAATATTATATTCCAAATATATAAAAACTTTGCGAAGAATAATATTCTTCGCATTGTCTTTTTTATCAAATTACTTTTGAATAATCTCTAAAATTTCGTTTGCAATTTTTTCAATACCAAAGCGATCACGAATATAATCTTTGAAAGAATCATTTCCTATACTACTTTTACTATTCAAAACAAGCTGGACCGCTTCATCAATATTTGAAACAATCCATTTTTTATCATAGATTGCTTTTGAGCCAGCCCAATTAAATATGATTGGTACAGAACCCGAAGCCATTCCTTCTGCTGGTGCTAAATGAAATGTTTCATAATCACTAGTTGATAAAATAAATCCAATCTTTTGGAACCAAACATCCATATCATTACCATGACCATCAAATGTGACATTGCGTTTCCAAGGACTTTCTTCAATTCGCTGATAAAGGTTATTATAATAGTCGACTTCGTCACCTTTTTTCGCAGTCCACCATTTGTATTCTTCAGGTCTTTTACCTTTTATAAACAGTTTATATCTATTATCCTTTTCCCATAATTTTTCGAAGATATCAATTGCTTTATCTAATCGCTTTAATTGCGGTGAAATACCAACTATCCCTAAATTAAATTCGGCACCTTTAAGTTTCGGCTTGTTATATGAGTTATTATCCACATAATTATAGATGATTTTCATCTGATCTCTTGGAATATCAATAATTCGATTGAACTCCTCATAGATAAAAGGTGAGATGGCAATAAATTTATCAATATTGTCATAATTGAATAAAGGTGGAAATTTAGTTTTACGCTCTTGTCCATGCATTCTAACAAATAACTTTTGGTATTTTTTCTTGTTCTTCGAGTACCAAACTGCGTTTCCTAAACCCCATTCACAAAGGATAATATCTGCCCATTCTACACATTCCTCTGATATTCTTTCATCATGTGAATTATGGTTACTCCATTTATCAATTTTAATTTCTAGATTTTTATTGTCCTTTAGATAGGTTAACATCCTATTGATAAATTTTAAATCATGGCCAGCTACAGCTATCCTTAATTTGTCTCGTTTTAATGACCACCATGTCTGATGCAAACTTTTAGCTCTTTCCGAAAAAGTAAATTGTTTCGCAGCTAAATAACATCTTTCTGCTGTGAAAGTATACAAATTAGGATCCTCAAAAATCATTAAGATTTTTGAAATAAATTCTTCTTCCGTTTCTACAAAGAGAGGGTAATCGCTCCCTAATAATTTTTCATGTAATTTTGTTCTTCTTAGAACAACAGGTTTACCTGCTCTGCAATACTCTAAAACTTTTGTAGATAATTCAACACTCTCGTCATTGTCAACTTTGGAGCTTCGCCAAGCAATTCCTAAATCACTTTTATGGATCAATTCATTTGACTCTTCACGACTAACTCCCTTTATCCAATTAATGCTACTGTTACTCTTTAATTCATTTATTATCTGTTCTTTTTCTTGAGCAAGTTCACCTTGAAATTTATTTCCCACAAAGGTCAACTTAATTTCACTATTTAAATCATTGATTTTCTTGAATGCATCAATTATTTCTGTTGTATACCAATCTTTTGCAAATTTCCCACTATAAATAATTGTGTTACTTTTGTTTTCAAAGGATTGATCTTCTACTACATAATCAGGAATCATTGGTGACAAAATTCTAAATTTATTTGCCTGCTTAGGTTCGATAATGTTCATTAGGCAATTTTGTGCTTCCTGCGTTTGCGCAAACATATATTTTGAATTGTCATAAATAAAACGAAGTTGTTTTACCTCATTTGCTTCGATGCTGTCTTTATCATGATTAAAATTAGTTACATAACTCAATATTTTATTTTTTAGAGCATTTCTATCAGCTGCTTCCAAGCATAACTCTAGTCCTCTTAAAATAATTCCATCATAATTTTTTTCGCTATTTAATTTTTCCAAAACATCAACTGCATCATTAACTGAAAGTCTTGGTTTTTCTATTCCAAAAGTCACAAAAGGATTAATCACATTTACATTAGCCAACTTTTCAATTTCTGAAAAATTTTCTTTATTCTTTATGGGAGCTTTAATAACGTAATCAATTTCAATATAATCTTCTATTGAGAGCACACTTAAAATAGAAGTAACCCAAATGGCAGATCCATCAATTATGTTGATATCAATATCACCATATACCAATATTTTCAGTTTATCCATTTTCCCCCACCTAATTAACAAAATATATTTTTCATATCTACATTTTGAGATTTGATATAATTTTCAACAAAATTGTTATTATCAATGCTGAAAAGTCGATATCCTATTTCAAAGAAATATTTTAAAGATTCTTTCCCCTTTATCAGTTCTAAGTAATCACTAACTGATATATCCTTTAATAAATGCTTGCTTATTATTGAACGATCAGCATATAATTCGTCGGTGTAGACATACTCAACACCATTGTTAAGTTTCAGTTGTCCATTTTCAATAGTATAAAAAGACCCTTTACCAATAACATCGCTTTTAGAATAGATTGTTGCTACAACTAAATCTGTTAAGTAATTCTCGCCATAATTATTCATTGAAGCATCTAAACAAGCAAAGTAATCACAATTAATCAATTGAGAAATTGAATCATAATTTTCTTCAATGTATTCTTTTATATAACATTTAACATTTTTTGAATTATATTTATTCATTAGCTCATTACTATTAAGTACATCTTCCTTAATAATAACTATTAATTCTTTATTTAAATATTTTAGGTCATTAAATGCCTTAATTAAATCCTTGATTTCCTCCTCTGAGTTAGCAAGTGTAATAACAGCAATGCGTGGAAGTTTTTTATAAATCTTAACGCCAATTTTACCCAATATAAAACGTAAACGGTCGGAATAAGTATGGTTCAACATTACGCGTCTAATACCTTCTAAAGATCTTCTTTTCCATAAACTATCATCACTTGTTAGTGCTTCAATTTCTTTTTCTGCAAACTCCCAGTCATCACTTGCAATGATAATGTCTCCGAACATTTGGGATATTCCTTTTGAATAGGTACTAATAATTGGGGTTCCACATGCAAGTCCTTCAAATACACGTCTTGAAAACATCGTCGGTGAGTCTTTTACACTATTAACATTTAACATTACTTTATAGCCTTTATAAGCTTTATCAATTTCACTATATTTTAAAGTACCTTTTACATTGTTGGTGTATTCCTCAGGGAAAACAAATGGTGTATCAGGCACTAAATAATTACGGTCATATATGGCTAGATTATACGGTTTACACACTTTTAAAATAGCATCCATATCTTTTTTGCGGTCTGGATGTCTATCGCCGTAATATGTACCAGCAAAACAAATACCATCTTCCCTTATATATTTTCTTATTGGATTATGAACGGCAGGTTGCGCGCTGAACGGCATCGCAAATACATTCTCATGTCCCGATGCCTTTTTGTAAGATGGAATCATATTTTTATCAGTAGTAAAAATATAGTCAAATTGAGAAGCCGTATTTATAAATTTATCGAAGTGAACAGGATCTTCTTTGTTCCAAAAAATTGTAGGTATATTGTTCTTTTTACAAAAGTTAATTACTTCTCTAATGTCTGGGTTTCCTTTGTATTCTCTTATTTTATTTTTCCATGCAAAATCGTTGCCTTTCCAAGCTGACTCTACCATTAAAATATGTGGCATTTCTTCAGCAAATACTGCTCTCCAGTTGTCAGGAGTAAAAGGAATCAATTTACATTCTTTAGAAAAACTTTCTGTGCTAAATTCATCAAAGATACAAGCTATTTTTAAATCAGATAATTTTTTCAATGATTTTAATGCTTCTAAGCCCATTTGGCCATTATCAAATTGAATATAATTCTCACTTGCAGCTTCGGGGAGATTCAATTTAATATTTATTTTATTTAGCCTAAATGTCCCCTTTCCTTCCAATCTAATTGCAAGGCGATACTTATCTGTATTAGGGTTAATTGCTATAGTTTCATCTTGACCAGAACGAATTACAACTTGTTGTACTTTTTTATTCTTTTCATATGCGATAAAATATAATTCCCCAACTAGACCCGGCTCAATTGTTGCACTATATTTAATTGTGTATTTTCTATTTGGGTAAAACTTTAAATGATTCACTTTAGGAGGAGCGGAAAACTTTGGATTGGAAGGTTCTTTATAAACTAAATAAACCTGTTTATCTGAATTCATATCAACTGATAAATTATCAGCAGCTAACGGTTGTACTCCGTCAATTTTATTATTAATCCATTCATTTTTGTTACATGATAATTCATTGTCACTCTCAATATTTTTACTTATTCTATTTAGAATAGTGTCAAACAAGTCTAACATTTTTTTATCTTGCATATTCAATGTCTCCTTTATTTCTTCCTCAAATTCCAATACCATGTAGTTATTTTTCCAAGCTTTGAATTTCTATATGCCCTTAATCTTGCTTGTAAGTGTTTATTTTCTTCCTCTAATTTTAAATTTTTCCTTTTAATATTGATAATATCGTTACCCTTATTTGCATCTTTTTTCCTTTGCTCTTGTAAGTATGAATTCTTTAATAAACTTACCATGTTATACAGTTCACTTAGTTCTAATCTATACCTTTCAATTTCTTCCAATAACTTCACTTTTTCATTCTCAAGCTGATTTTTTTCCTCTTTTATATTCATTTTTGTCATTGTACTCAATCTCCTATTTTCCATCATAAACATCGTTTACTTCTAGTAAGATCTTCATAATATGGATACTCCGCTCACCCTTCTTACAAAAGCATCTCTTTATTCTTTCATTAATTATCTTAAGTATTTGAAAATATTTATTAAATATTCCGTAAGACAGTACTGCAAATTTAATCATGAGAAGACTGCACTTTTATTCATTATTAAGATTTTCTCACTCCACAAAAACAAAAGTGTTGTCAGAGAGGATTAGCCTATCCAACAACACTCTATTTTTTTTCACCTTATTTTGATAGAATCATTTCCTTCTTAAGCGATTGATAAAGATTTCCAAAATTAATATACTCAAATTCCTCTGGTACGTTTTTAACAATATTTCTTGTATCAAAGATTCTCTTATTATTCATTTTTGCTAATTTAGAGAAGTCTAGTTCTTTGAATTCATTGTGGTCAGTAAGAATAACGATCAGGTCAGAATTATTTACTGCATCTTCGATATCTTTTGTTACGATATCTGCCTCAACATGCGGGTCAAAAGATCTAACTTCAAATTTCCCTTGTTCTTCAAGCATTTCAAAAATCTCCATTGCTGGACTTTCACGAATATCGTCGACATTTCCTTTATAAGTTAGTCCAAACAAGGTTACTACTTTTCCATCTACATTTTCCATTAAAGTGTTCACATTATTCACTACATACTCAGGCATTGATGTATTTACTGAACGTGACAAATTAATAATTTGTGCTTGTTCAGGGGCTTTCGCCACAATAAAATATGGGTCTACAGCTAAACAGTGTCCACCAACGCCAGGGCCTGGGTAGTGAAGGTTTACACGTGGATGTTTGTTCGCCATTTCAATAACGTCTAATGCGTTAATTTCAAGTTCGTTACAAACTTTTGTTAATTCGTTTGCAAGTGCAATATTTACATCACGGAAAGTATTTTCCATTAGTTTTGACATTTCAGCCGTCTTTGCATTTGTTCTAATTAATTCACCTTTAACAAAAGTACTATAGACCATTGCACCTGCTTCAGTACATTCTGGAGTAATACCACCAACAATACGGTTATTGTAGATTAACTCATGTAAGATTTGTCCAGGTAAAACTCGTTCAGGACAATGGACAAGGAAGATATCTTTTCCAACCACAAAGCCAGCCTTTTCAACAAGAGGCTTCACATAGTCGTCCATGCTTCTAGGCGCAATTGTTGATTCAACGATTAAGACATTCCCTTTTTCAAGATAAGGAATTACATTGTTTACTGCACTTAGAACATACGATAAATCACATGATTTATACATGTCATCATGATTTGGAGTTGGTACAGCCACAATAAAAGCATCTGCTTTTTCTGGTGTAAGAGCTGCTCGGAAAGTTCCTTTTTCAATTACCTCTTCTAGTGCTTCTTGTAATCCAGGTTCCTCAATATGAATCTTACCTGAATTTAGCATTTCGATTACCACAGGGCTAATATCCACTCCCACAACATCTACGTTATGTTTCGCAAACATAATTGAAGTTGGCAATCCAATATATCCTAATCCTACAGTACAAAGTTTCATATTAAGTTCCTCCTAAATTTTAAAAATAATTAATTTGGTAACACAGACTGAAAAATATATATAGTTTAATGGTTTGATATAGTAATTTGACAAGCTTTATTAATTGAAATATAAAGTTATCATTCTATCAATTATTTAACATAGCAAATTATTAAAAATTACTTTCTTACATTAAAGTCTGTTGGCTTTTCTGTCAAATGACCAAAGTGATAAAGAATCGCATCTATTATTCTTTTGGAAGCTTGTCCATCTCCGTAAGGATTTGACGCTTTAGCCATCTTGTTATGTGCTTCTTTATCAGATAAAAGTTCATTTGCAAGTGCATAAATGGTATCTTCAACTGTTCCTGCCAATTTTAGTGTCCCCGCTTCTACCCCTTCAGGGCGCTCCGTTGTATCTCTTAATACAAGAACCGGCACGCCTAGGGAGGGTGCTTCCTCTTGGACACCACCTGAATCCGTCAAAATTAAATACGCTCTGGAAGCGAAATTATGGAAATCAATGACGTCTAACGGTTCGATGAGATGGATTCGATCATTTTCGCCAAGAATTCTATTAGCAATTTCACGAACTACGGGGTTCATGTGAACAGGGTAAACTACTTGGATATCATCATGTGTTTCGACTAACCTTCTTATCGCATTGAACATATTTTCCATTGGTTTACCCGTATTTTCACGTCGATGGGCGGTCATTAGTACTAAACGGTCGTCCCCTAGTTTTTCTAAAACTGAGTGTGAATAGTTACTTTTTACGGTTGTTTTTAAAGCATCAATTGCTGTATTTCCGGTAATAAATATGTTCTCTTCATTTTTACTCTCTGACTGAAGGTTCCCTTTAGATTGATCCGTGGGTGCAAAATGAAGATCAGCCAATACCCCTGTAAGTTGCCGATTCATTTCCTCAGGGTACGGTGAATATTTATTCCAAGTTCTTAATCCCGCTTCAACATGTCCAATTGGAATGGAATTATAAAATGCTGCCAGGCTAGCTACAAAAGTAGTTGTAGTATCCCCATGGACTAAGACAATATCAGGCTTTACCTCTTGGAATACTTGGTTTAATCCCTCTAAGCTTCTGGTTGTTACATCAACTAATGTTTGTCTACTTTTCATTATGTTTAAATCATAGTCAGGCGTAATTCCAAAAATCTCCAAAACCTGATCTAGCATTTCTCTATGCTGTGCTGTTACTGTAACTATTGACTTGATCTTATCTGAATTTTTTTCTAATTCTTTTACAAGTGGAGCCATTTTGATAGCCTCTGGTCTTGTTCCGAATACGGTCATTACACTTAGTTGCTTTTTCATAATACCTCCACAAATAATGATTTTATTTGATAAAAAATCTTTAATTTAGTCTTCTATTTTAATATTTCGCCTCTGCCAAATTTTGATTTGACAATTTAATATCCGGTATTACACCATTGGTATAAACATGTAGGAAGTTCTCCTTTTCATTTTCCCAATTGTATTTTTTACTTGCTGAGTAAGAGTTTAATTTCATGTCATCATGTCTATCAACGTGAGCCAACATCCAGTTCACTCCATTGGCTATCGATTCAGGATCATGGGAATCAACCGTTACTCCTGTTTCATCCCCTTCAACTACTCTCTTAATCTCAGGAAAATCACAGGAAACAACAGGAACACCGGCCATCATATATTCAAACAATTTATTCGATGAGGCGGAATAATGGTTAAAGCAAACATTGTTTAATACTTGAAAACCTAAATAAGCATTTCTTGTATATTTTGGCAGTTCCGCAAGCGGTACCTTGGGGAGAAATTTCACTTTATCTTCAAGGTTTATCTCTTTAACGGTTGCTTGCAGTTCTTTCTTAATTTTCCCGTCACCAATTAGTACTAGAACTCCCTCGTTGAATAGCGGAGCTGCTTTAATTAATTTATCTAATCCCCGGCCAGTTTGAATACCGCCTTGATAAAGCAGAATTTTTTCCTCTTTAGATATCCCTAAAATTTCATGCAAATCAACTTTTTCTTTATTATTATTGGTTTGTTTGAAAGGATAATTATGAACCACATATGGATAGAATCCATATAATTTTTCGTTATATGCTGCTCTTGTATGGTTTTCTACAATCATATCATCAATCTTTTTAATTAAAAAACCTTCTAATTTCCCATAAACCGGACTTTGATATCCAGTACGACTCGTTTGAACTTCATGGGAATCGTAAATCAGTTTTTTACGTTTCAAGCGCCATTTGGAGCAAATATAACCTTGTGGAAGTGTATTTAAATCATTCGAATGGTATATATAGTAGTTCTTTTGATATCCCTTTAAGATCATCCTAAGAATAAGACTTCCTCTAACCCAAACGACATTTAATTTCGTTTTTACCATAATCACTGCTAATATAGTTAAAATAGAAAATAATATCGGTGCTGTATAAATCAAAAATACCCATACACACAATAAAAAGGCTCCAAACAATTTATGTTGCAAGGAGTACCTGTAAACTTTCTGGATTAATTCTAATAAAACTGGATATCTTCTAAGTCTATATACCTTAAAATTTTCGTTCCTTTGTTCAAATCTTGGAAGTGAGGCATCCTTAGGATTATGGATACACAATAAATCGACTTCATAGCCTGCCTCGGATAATGCTATGCACTCCCGCAATACCCTAGCATCGTTTGTGAAGTGATTCCAGACGAACATGCATACTTTCTTTGACATCTTTTGTATCCTTCCTTTGTTGAGGTAAAGTGGATCCATTCATATATTCTACCAAACTAGTAATATTGATTTCCCAATTGAAATGATGAAGAATAAGCTGCTGCGCTTTTCGAGACATTTGTAATCTTACTAAATTGTCATCTAACAGCTCGATAATTTGGCCCATTATTTGTTGTGGATCACTGTCCTGTAGAGCTATTCCTACACCTTCATTATTGATTAAATCTTTGGCGTATCCATCCACAACACCAACGATTGGAACACCACATGTCATATAATCAATAATTTTGCCAGGCAGTACCGTTTTAAAAACTTCTTTGTCTTTTAAGGTAACTAACCCCAAATCATGTTCTGAAATGATTTTAAAACATTGTTTTTTGGTCATGGGCTTAATAAACTTTACATTCTTATAACTTTTAATGGAATCTATAAGCTGTTTCCTATTCACTCCATAACCAATGATTGTTAGCTGTATGTCTTGCTCAGCTAAAAGCGGCACTAATTGGTGCATAATTTCTGTATTTTGCGCAAGTCCAAGATTACCTGCATAAATTATTTTCCTTGTCTTCTTTTTCCTATTATTGATTGGTGCCAATTCTTCTTTCACAACACCATTAGGAATGAACAAAATTTTGGATTCTTTGATTCCAGCTTTCCTTTGAATGTACTCTTTAAAGCCCAAACTATTGATTACAATTTTATCGGACTTTTTATATAAGACCTTTTCTAAAGCACCAAAGAATTTCAGAACAAAGGCATTATCAAATACGCCCACACCTTTAAACGATTCAGGCCATAAATCCCTTATATCTAAAATAAATTTTGTTTTATATCGATATTTTGCAAAAAGACCAACAAAGCCGGTGAAAATCGGGGGTGAGGTAACAAAAATATAATCATACTTTTGTTTATCTTTAAGGATGAGAAATATAAATTTGAGCGCTATTTCTAAATAATAAAATAAGCGATTCAATATATGATTTGAATATTTTCTGCTGCTAATTCCAATCCTAATAATGTTGTTATTATTAAGATTCAATGACTCTTCATCCCAAAACTCTTCATTTTGATAAATCTTCTTATTTGGGTATGATGGTTCGGTCGTGAGAACCGTTACATCAAAGTCATTTTCCCCTAACAACGTATATAGGTGTTTAATCCGGTTGGCATGACTCCCTATTTCCGGGTAAAAATGTTGCGAAATAATTAATACGTGTTTCACTTCCATTGCCCCTTTTTTTGTTCCTATTCAGTTGCCATGCGTTTTTCATTTTCCTCTTTCAAATGGAAGGATATGTTTTCTTATATAAGGAATCAATTTCAAAATAGATTTTTAATTACCTGATGCTTGCAGAATAATTGGCATCCATTTTTTAAAAAAGTTCTTCTACTTTTTATATAATTTCTACTTTGCGATTATAGTAATGAATATTTAGATGAGGAGTGGCAATGATGTTATGAATCCCTTATCTCACAGCTTCCTTTGCCATTGTGATGCTATCTTCTACATTCTTCGCACCATCGTCAATCCCGTGCAATGAATATCAATCATTCGCCCCACTCCCCTTCCATTATGCTCAATATTAAACGTAATCGTCTATGGAGTGTCGCCAGTAATTCTTTTAAACTTATTGTTTCTTCCATGTCCTCTCTAATTTTCCAAAATAGATACAAAAGGTATTATATCATAAAAATCGAATAATTCCTGTCATATTCCACATATTCTCCTAGTTTTTTTCCTTTTTTTTATATTTTACACCCTTTTGTAAATTTTTGTAGATTAATGTGATATTGGAATTAATTTTCAATGGTTCTCTGCTATAAATAGATTTGTAGAATTATTTGGGGATATCATATCACTAGTTGCATAAATAATGTCGTAATTTTCAGTTTAATAATCTTCCTTGTTTAAAGCCAAAAAAGTAAAGGCCTAATTAAAAGTGGCTCCATCCATTTGGAAGATTATTTACAATTAGACCTTTGCGACGACGACAATTTGCTTTTTAGGGATGGCTTTTCCTTCAATCTTTCGAAGCCAGATATTCGCTGGTTTCCACAATACAGACCTTAAATAACGGCTAATTTGTAAGGTTTTTCGCTTGCTTCTTGTTTCGATTTGTACAAGAACATGAAGACAAAAAACGATAAGTGCGATAAACACTTGATTTTGAATCGCCCATTCACTCTGACCGTAGAACTTTTTGATGCTGAGGTGCTGTTTGATCCATTTAAAGAACAGCTCAATTGCCCACCGTGATTTATACATCTCTGAAATTTCTTCGGCACTCAAATCAAAACGATTTGTGATTAAATGGAGTTCGTTTCCCTTTGAATCAATCACTTTTAGAAGACGAAAGTAATTTTCAGCACGGTTTTGAGTCGTACCAATCAACACCATTTGATCTGACAGAATAGCCGTATTCTCGGGTAGTTTAAAATCGTAAACTCCCCGTATGACTGCGTTTTTACGTAGCCTAGAAAGAAAAAAGTAGCCATCATTAGTCATGCGATTAAAGCGCTCGTGTCTAAATAGCCACGGTCAAACACATACATGCAATCCTTGTCATCTACCATAACTTCCAATTGACCACGGTCATGTTCTTTAGCCGTTGTCATAACGGCCTTTTCAGGGTAGGATAAACACTTTTCCATAAACACAATGCGCAAATGCAACTTTACACCCGCCTTTGTTTTGCGAAACTTTGCCCATTTATGATTGGTCAAATTTAGTGGCAGGGTGCTCGAATCAATAATTTTTAACGGCATGACAAGTTTTGTATAGTGTGTTTTGGCATGTATTTGTTTGACTAAATCAAGGAAAAGGCTTTGAAATAAATCTGGATTCATACCATTTAATCGCCATGACAGCTGAGAAATACTGATAGAATCAAGGTCGACCCCTTTTTGAAGTTGATCATCGAACAGACAATCGCCCAGCGCATGCAGACTTTCGATTTCTTCTAGCTGTGCAAAAAGCAGTAATTTTAGGAATGACTCTGTCGTTAATTTTTTCGTATAGTAATCTAATTTCACCGTTTTCACCTTTTCTTCAAATAATTGAAGGTTTATTGGTGAAAACCATTGTCCAAATGAAGTTTTTGGTGTATTCTTGTCCATGAGATTGGTCCTTTTTTAATGGATTTGGACGGGTTACCACCTGACTTATCCATTATAAAGGACTTTTTCTTTTTGCACAAAATAATAAAGTTGAACATTTTGGGTATTTTTAATAGTGAAATTAAATTAATGCAACACTAGTGATATCATATATAATGAAGAATTTTCTTACGATTTTATTAGGGCTTGCCTGTGCAGCCGTTCTCTTCTTCGGTCATTCCTACTGGAATGAAAGAATTAAAGCCGCACCACAGAAAACGTCCAGCCTGTCAGACAAACATCAAAGGACTTCAACACAAACTGTTGAGAACAAATTTCCTGATGAGGACGTCATTGCCTATACTAGAAATTGGCCTGCATCAGCTGTTGATCGCTTTAAGCAAACACTAGGCGATAAGAAACCTTTTAAGGTACTCTTTGTCGGCTCTCCTGCCATCGGCTCTAATACTGCCGGTACTTTCCCGAATGTAAAAGAGAAACTGATTGAAACATTTGGGAAGAACAACATCCAGATTGGCCTTAAAACCTTCAAATCCACTTCTACCCAATTAGTTAATTCAAATAAACAAGACGAAATTGCTTCCGAAGAGGCAGATTTAATTATACTTGAGCCTTTTATCCTGCAAAATAATTATGGTTTAATCTTAATCGATAAAACTTTGAGTGATATCTCTAATATCATGGACGATATTAAAGCAAAAAAGCCAGTGACCACTTTTATGCTTCAGCCATCCTTTCCGCTATACAAAGCAAAGATCTATCCTAATCAGGTAGCTGAACCAAAAAAGTTTGCTAAGCAGAACCAAATTACCTATCTGGATCACTGGTCTGCTTGGCCAGATACCAACACGGAAAAGATAAAAGAATACCTTCAATCGGACCAAGGTGCTCCTAATGACAAAGGGAATCAAGTAAGGAGTGACTTTATCCTACAGTTTTTAATTAGCAAGTAAATGCTTTATTTTCCACAAAAACATATGAGAATAACAAAAACCTATACTTATCATTATTTACAGCGTTCTAATCTCGCCAAATTAATTTTTAACGAGCTAATATAGTTCTCCTTGTCAATCTGGTCGTAACACTGCACATAAAAAGGCTGCCTTTAAAAGTCAGCCTTTTTGAGTATTTTTACTAGGGGAAATTAATTAATGCAACACTAAGTGACTATTTTGTAAGAAATTAGAAGATAAAAGTAATATTTGGTATATTTTTACAAACAAAAAAAGAGGTTGAAACACCTCATTGTCCAAGCCTACTCTCCCAATAACCGATGCACCTGATGAATCTGTAATTTGGAAATATGGGCGATGCTTTCTGTCGTGCCAAAATAAGCAAGATAGGTTTCGCCAAACGATTCAATCTTAACAATTTTCCTTAGGTTCACCAGGTACGAGCGATGGGTTCGATAAAAGGTTGGTGGTAAACGCTTCTCAATCTCTTGTAGCGATTCGATCGTCTCGACCGTATCATCCACCGTATGGATCAGCGACTTTCTGCCTTCCTTTTCCACATAAAGGATATCGTCCATGGCAATATAAAGAAACGTTTGATTGGACTTAATCGCTAGTTTACTTGCCATATACTGCTTTTCTTCCATTCTTTTTTGCAATTGCAGTCCTAATTTGGCCTTTTCTAACGCGATAAAGAAACGCGTTCTTTCAATCGGCTTCACTAGATAATCCACCGCCGCCAGATTAAAGGCCTCCACAGCAAATTCATTATAACCGGTGGTAAAAATGACCTGCGCAAAGGGATGCAATTGTTTACACACCTTGGCAGCCTCGACTCCATTGACGATGGGCATATTGATATCGACCAGGATAATTTCCGGCTTCTCCTTCATCACCAGCTGAATCAGCTCTTCTCCATTCGACACTTCCCCCGCTATCTGATAATCAGGGAGCAGTTTTATATAATGTGACAGAAGTGATTTCGAAGAACAATCATCATCCGCTATTATTACGTTCAACTTCTTCATGGGACCACTCGCTTTGATTATTCATTTGAACCATCTTGATTCTACCATTTTTCACATCACAAAATATATGAGGAAAGTCATGGGTGTCATCGTGGCGAATGAACCTGGCAAAACTGGGAATCTGTCGGTTTTTTTGGCATACCTAATAAGTAGCCTTGAATAAGCGGAACGCGAATGGCCTTTGCGGCTGCGAAGTCTGCTTCCTTTTCAACCCCCTCTAAAATCACGCCCATCTTGTCCTTGGCGTAGTGAAGCAATAATGAAATCATTTCCTGTTTGTTCGTCGATGACGATAGTCCATCGGCAAAGTAGCGGTCCAACTTGATGTAATCAGGAGCAAATTCAATGATCTTCTGTAATCCTGCCGCCCCTTTGCCAATATCATCAAGGGCGATGGCAATGCCATATTCCCTTAATAGCGCCATTCTTTCCTTCATCTCCGGCATATCCCAACAGGCTTCTTCCTGTTTCGTTTCATTTACTTCAAACACAACACTGCCGTGAAGCCCTGGAACGCTTGTCACTAACTGGTCAAGGAATAGTGGAAATTGAGGATGAATGAGGGTAGACGGATAAATATTGACAAACAGCAATTGACCTGCCAATTGTTCAAATGGAAAATGAATGATCGCTTCAGCAATGGACCTTGTATCCAGCTCGTACAACGTCCCTTCTGTTCTTGCTAACGCAAAGGCTGCTTCAATATTCCCTTCGAATCTGCCCTCAGGAAACCGTATAAGGGCTTCATGGCCAAATATACTTACGTTCGTGACATTCCACATCGATTGATAGACATGTTCAATTTTTTGCATTTGAATAGGACTGATATAGCTTACTCTCATACTCAACCCGCCATTTCTTCTTTCTTTTTTTCAAAGGCTTTGTTAAAGGTCATTGTTGATTTTGGCAGCTATGTTGATTGGTCGCGGATAAAGCGAGACTCCTGCGGGTGTACGGGGCTGGGCAGCCCCCGCTTATCTCTAGCACCGAGAAGGCTCCCCTGGACCGTCCGTGGAAAGCGAAGCTTCTCTCGCTCCAATCAACAGGCAAGTTGAACACAGCCTTTGCAAAAGAAATAGGAAAGACGGATATCAAAGCGCCTTTCCTATTTCCCCTTTTTACACCAAATATAACCATTATTAGCAAATACGTCTAATTGATTTAGGACCTAATAAACAGATAAATAGACTTATTGGATAGTTATTCCGACAGGATACGACACAAATCTCGACATTTCGCGACATTTCGCGACATTCCCCAAAAAACGTCCTTCCGTTTTCACCTTACTCCATTTTTTCCAAACTATCATGCGCCCCTTTTAGATGGGGGAATCGTTCTTTGTTACATAATTGGCAAGCAGGCTTAAAAATGTGGGAATATCAATCGGCTTGGTGATATATTCGGCAACCCCGTATGCCAGCGCCTGTTTAATCTCGTCCGGCATAGCATTTGCACTGACAGCTATTATAGGTGTCTGTTCGCATTCTGGGTTCGCTTTTATTCTTGCTAGTACCTCATAGCCATTGAGATCAGGAAGGTTTAAGTCTAGTAGAATGAGGTCTGGCCTCCGCTCAGCGGCCGCGGCAATTCCCTCAATCCCTGTCGTTGCTGAAAGCAAGACTATCCCTGGAATCGTTGCCAGTATTTCTTCGACCAATTGGAAATTTAATAGATTGTCCTCTATGTATAAAATGGTATAGTCGTCATCTTGCAGCTGGAGTTGACTCGTTGTTTCATAGAGTTTCATGCCACTTTCGGCCGGCGCATATACGAGCGGAAGGCTAATCCAAAAATCACTTCCATTCCCGCAGCTGCTCTCGACACCGACCTCGCCGTTCATTAAGTGAATCAGTTGGCTTACAAGTGAAAGGCCAATTCCTGTTCCTTCTACATGGTTACAATCACTCCGATAAAACGGCTTAAAAATCTGCTGTTGTTCGGCAGCAGCGATCCCTATTCCGCTATCGATGAGATGGACGTACAGAAGGTCATCCTTCACCTCAGAATGGATCAACACGGTCCCATTTTCCCGGTTATATTTGATAGCATTATCCAAGAGGTTTAAAAGAATCTGTTGCAGCCGAATGCTGTCAGCCAATACCATGTGTTCCTCCCCAACGGATGTTGCGATGCTCAGACTGATACCTTTTTTCTCCGCCAAAGGGGTAACAAACTGCACACATTGATGGATTACAGCCCTTATCCGGATTGGACCGATAGACACTTTCACTTTACCCGCCTCTATCGCCGTAAGGTCCAATACGTCATTAATCAGCGTTAGCAGGTGGGTGCCTCCTTTTATGATTTCTCGGATAAACTGCTGCTGCTTATTCGTTAGCGTCTTATCTAACTCTAGTAATTGTGAAAAACCGAGGACGCCGTTTAACGGGGTTCGCAGTTCATGACTCATTCGTGATAAAAACTCCGATTTGGCGTTATTCGCCTTCACTGCTTCTTCCTTTGTTTCGATGATCCCTCTTTCCATCGCTTTTCGCTCCGTAATATCTTCAAGCGCCCATATATGGCCCTTTAGCTCCCCATCCATATAAAAAGGAAAATAGCTTATTTTAAAGATGCGATTTTCAAATAGAGTCACCTCATCGACGTATGGCAATTTATTTGCCATGATCTCGTTCGCCTTTTTCACTACCTCCGCCTCTTTATGTTGAAAAAAGACGTTCAGCTGTTCGAAAAGATCCTTGCCAATGATGTCCCGGATTGGCTTCTCCATCTTGAACAAGTGACACCACGGTCGATTGACGGCGATGATTTTCCGATCATGATCAATGACCACCATGCTAATCTCTAAGTTATCAATCAGCGTTCTCCTTAACGCGAGCGACTCGTGGAGAATTTGTTCTGCCTTTTTGCGTTCAGAAATATCGATACCGGAACCAATGACTTCTATCACTTTTCCTTTTTCTATGACCGGACTTAAGGTAACGAAGTAATCTATCCCGTTCAGATGGGCCTCGTATTCGGTGATGTTGCCATTCCAGGCCTTGGAATAGGCTTGTTCTATGGCTTCCGCATCTTGTTTAGAATAAAATTCATGGAGATTTTTCCCCGTCACCATGGCGGGCGTAAGACCCATCTTTGCTAGCAATTGGCCTTCCATTAAGGTATAGATATAATGGTCTCCCTGCTTGATAAATTTTAACGTCATTCCCTGCTGACAGCGAATCGTACTTTTTACATTTTGTTCAACTTTTTTCATCCGTTCATTATATTTAAATAAAACTATCAAGGATGCAATCGAAGAAACGACGGCGATTATAACCATTACGACAACAGGCTTCATGTCATATAAATTGGAATAAATCATTCCATTCCACCTTCCTATCAAACAATTGTTTATTAATTTTTTCAAAACTAATCTTCAATATTTGTCCCATAAATGGTATTATATACCTACTGTGTTTTAAACTTTTTACTAGGAGTGGCCACTGTGTCTAATTTACTAAACTTGATTGAAATCTACCGTAATGAAATGTTTGAGCTGGCCGATAAGTATGGTCCGACTTCGGAGGAAACGGTTGAATGCAGCCAACAATTAGATTTATTATTAAACATATTAATGGAAGTGGAAAAAAAGAAAGAACTAACCATGTGATGGTTAGCCATGAGATATAAACGCTATACGTTCTCTTAGTTCATTGATTTTTAACTTCGAGATTTTCGCTCGTTTATCCATATCGTTAAAATGGACAATAAATGATTCTTTCTGCGGTGTTATTTGTGATATTTTTGCTAAATTAATGATGTAGGAACGGTGGGCATGAAAAAAAGAAGCATTAAGACGCTCCAAAATCCTTGCCATCGTTTCATTCGTATCATAGATTTCTATAGCCGTATACACCAGACACTTCTTCCCCACCTTTTCAATAAAGTAAATATCGGACAACGGGATAAAAAACGTCGCATTTTGGTCCCTTAGCGGCAGGACTTTTTGCTGGGATTTATGCTCAGTTGCTATCTTATCACGTTCAAAGGAAATGATATGATAAGCTCTCTCCAGCGCTCGGTCTAAACGCTCCTGGGTAAACGGTTTCACGATATAATCCACGGCAGCAATCTCAAAGGCTTCAATCGCATATTCGTTATTGTCTGCAATAAAAATGACTTTCATCGGCGAAAAAAAAGAAAGGCACTCCTTGATCGCCTGCATGCCATTTTTCTTTGAAAGAGTAATCGCTGTCAAGACAAGGTCTGGCTTCTTTACCATGACTTCCTCAATGAGCTGTTCCCCAGTTACACACTGTCCAATCAGTTGAAAGTCTGATAGGTCTTTAACAAACGATTTGATCATGTTGATAGAAGCTTGATCATCATCGGCCACTACTATCTTTATCCGATTCACCTTTCATTCCCTTTCTGTTTGAAAAAAATTCTTTAATACTTATATTGTAATGGATTCTGTCATTTAATGGTAGAACTTTGTCGAAATTGATAGTTATTTCTGACTTAAACAGGACATATGAACTAGGTATTTATCCTCTTCAGTCGTCATTCTCCCCTTTTCACGTCCATCATCTTGTATTATTGGTAATTGATTACTACAATCATAGATGTTACCAACTATGGAAGGATTCTATCAACCATGTACGTTTTTCATTTATACTATCTGTTTATTATTCTCATTCTTTTAGTTACTACCTTTTTAATAGGGAGATTTTTTCGAAAGAAAAATGACCATTTGAAAGACTCGTTACAAGCAACAAGCGAGAAACTCACCTCCTTTTTTGACCAAACGTCTGATGCCATTAATATCACGAATATGGAGGGCGAGCTAATGTATGTGAATTCGTCCTTTGAGCAATTATACGGCTGGCATCGAGACGAATTAATCGGGAAGCTGCTGCCGATTATCCCCGCCCACTTATGGGAGGAGGAAAAGCAAGGAAAGGAATCCTTGCTTCAAGGGAACGCGATTCGCAACTGGGAGGCTCAATTCTTGCGGAAGGACGGTTCCTTCGTTGACGTGAACGTCTCAGTTTCACCATTACGGGATACAGATGGTGAAATTAACGGCTTTGCCGCGATTACAAGAGATATGTCTGAAAAAAAGCACTACGAACGAAAGCTGCTGGAACTGGCCTTTTATGACCCGATCACAGGTGCCGCCAATCGAAAAAGCTTCTACCTGCGATTAGCGGAAATCCTAGAGTCGGGTTCGATTGAGGTGGATTCGACTGGGGTGGCTTTGACTGAGTTGGCTTCCACTAGGGCGGATTCGACTGGCGCCAGATCCGTTGCCTTGCTCTATCTTGATTGTGATCGGTTTCAATCCATAAATGATACGATCGGACATATGGTGGGCGATGAACTGCTGCAGCAATTGGTTAGCAGGATTCAACGGATATTGCCAGCCGGGGGTTCGCTTTTTAGGCTTGGCGGTGACGAGTTTGCGATCATTCTCGAAGTCGTTTCATCTAATGAGGAGATTACGCATTTTGCTGACGAACTAATGGCTGCAATCAGAACCCCTTGGTCCATCCAAGGCGAGTGCTTTGAAATGACCTGTTCCATTGGGATCAGCCTGTATCCGCAGGATGGTTTGTCCCAAGAGGATCTGATCGCGAACGCCCATCATGCCCTCTATGAGGCGAAGGCAGCCGGCGGGAATGCTGCCTGTTTTTATTTAAAAGAAGCAATGGAACAAGAAGCAATCTTGGCAACGATTGAACATGATTTAAAGGATGCTATCACTAACGGTAATTTGTATCTCGTTTATCAACCAGAGGTCGATCTTGAGACTGGTGCAGTAATGTGCTTAGAGGTGCTTTTACGGTATGAGCATCCAGTCTTAGGGACGATTCCACCTGCTGAATTTATTCCCATCGCCGAACAGGCTGGTTTGATTGACGAGCTGACGAGCTGGTTGATGGAACAAGTCGGCGAGCAGGCACAGCAATGGCAGGAAAATGGCTTTGCCCCGATGCGGTTTGCGATTAATATCTCACCGGTGATCTTACAGCAGGACCGCTCGTTTTCGATTTTACTAGATTCGTTCCAGCAGGGAATCATTCATCCTTCCCGTTTGGAAGTCGAGATTACAGAGGAAGTCTTTTTAGAAAATCTATTTGATATAATGGACAAACTCTATACCCTGAAGGAGATGGGCGTAACAGTATCGCTGGATGAATTTGAAACCGACTATGACTCAATTGATTATCTAAAACACCTGCCCATCGACAAAGTGAAAATTGACAGGTCCGTGATTCAAAGTGTACTTGACGAGGCTGGCCAAGCAAAGATCAAGTCGATTATTGCTCTTGATGAAGAACAGGAAATCGCACTTATTGCGGTCGGTGTTGAGACACAAGAACAAATTAACTATTTAATGGCGAGCGGACTCAAACAGGCCCAAGGCTACTTTTTTAGTAAACCATTACGTGCTGCAGAAATCGAGGCTCAAGGGTTTTTACGGATTGAGTCAGGGGACTTTACCTATTCAAGGCCCTAAGGTGATAAAATCATCCTATCATTCGTAGTGAAAATCGTATGACCATAAAATCAACGCTCAGATCACGTGATCTGAGCGTTGATTTTTTAGTTTCATGCGGAATTTCATAAAAAACGGGTATAAAACCAGAGCTTGTCTAATGCGTGATACATATAAATACAGTACAACATCACAACAGGGATAGATGGAAGGGGGGGACAAGAACGGATTGAATTTAGAGGAGGATCTTGCTGCATCTGAATGATATAAATACTCCAAAGGAGATGTATTAACATTAAAACGATCAGGTTTCATAACACAGTATCCAATGATGTATTATTAGCTACTTTTGATGATAACTGGGAACGTTGTTTGTCTGATGGACATGTAGTCTATACTGCAACATCCAACGCATCAGAAGTAAAACTGCTAATCGAAGATGACGAGCAGGAAAAGCTTGTATTCAAATTTGGCAGCAGAATACTTGTCGTAGGAAAGACATTTCATTTTCCATCCCACAAACAATTTTGGTAACCAGCAATTCTTGGTATAAAGAATCAATTATAAGATGCCCTATTCTCTTAAGAGAGGGGCTTCTTGTCATTCTTTCAAAAGGGCACCGTCGTTTTAGTATTATTATTTATTCACCAATATGAAAGTTTAATTTCAAACCACTCACCAGATTCTAGAAACTCAAATCTTTTATCTCTTGCCCCCTTTTTTATTAATATAATTGGTAAAAATAAAGTGGTTCTACGCTGGGGTTTGCGTTAATTTTTCGCGAAAATCCCTTTCTAGAGTGAAGTAACCACGTAATCCGTTTTACTTCAGAACAAAAAGTGCAAGAGCCCTTACAGGATTAAGTTCCAAATTATGGTATGATTATAATGGAAATAAAATCATACATATTTAGGAGGGATACTAATGATTTTTGAAATGACTACACAGGTTCGGGTTTCTAACATTAAGGAAGGGCAGGAGTGGTATGAAACACTGCTTAATAAGAAGCCTGATTTTATTCCACACGATGGATTTGCAGAGTTTGAACTCATTCCTGGTTGTTGGTTGCAGGTCGCAGAAGGAACTCTTACTGAGGGTAATGGACCATTACGTTTAGGAGTTACTAACATTGAAGCAGAAAGAGATAGACTTGTAGAACAGCTAAAAATTGATAGTTTTGAAATACACTCAAGACCAGAAGTTCCAGTGAAATGGGGAACTTTCACAGACCCTTGGGGAAATAGACTTGGATTTTTTGAATACTTGGATAAGAACGAGGAACAGGACCGTATTAAAACAATAATTGGTGATTACATCCAATGAGATGTACCTTCCTTGACATAGTTTTTACCACTGAATGACAAAAAGTGTACCAATGAATGACAGACAGTTTACCACTACATATCTTCAGGATGATCAATGATAAAAAAATATCGCTTTTTGATATAAAAGTGTTTAACTTGTAATACAAATTTGATTAATTTTCGATAAGTTCAGTCTTCCACAAACGGGCACCCGATTGTTTAGGAAGGATATTTTCTGTTTTTAGAGAATTAAAATTACAAACAAACTTATCAAGAATACAGGATATTGCAAAATAACAGGAATTAGGGAGGTATGGATATGAAGATCCATAGAATAGATCATGTAGGTGTAATCGTAAATGATCTCTCTGCTGCTAAAGAGTTTTTTCTGGATTTTGGGCTTGAAGTGCTAGGGGAAGCAGAAGTAGAGGGTGAGTGGGTTGAACGAATAATTGGGCTTAATGACGTTAGAGAGACGGTTGTAATGTTAGGGATGCCGGACGGTGAGGCAACTTTGGAGCTGGTCAAATTCCATACGCCTTCAGATGAAAAAGGTATCCAGCAATCTTTTTCAAATACCTTGGGTATCTGTCATATTGCATTTGCTGTTGAAGATATTGAAGCCATTGTTGCCAAATTGAAAAAGAGAGGCGCAAAACTTTTTGGTGAGATACAAAACTACGAAAACGCTTATAAATTATGCTACGTTCGTGGGCCAGAAGGGATTATTATAGAGTTAGCGGAGAAAATCAAATAAATATCCAACTTGGTATTCAAACTTGTTCTGACAGTAAAAAACAACTTTGTTACATTGAACATCGATTAAATTGTCGTTATCCATTTAAAAGACGTTATATAATTAAGCAAACGGGCGCTATCCTTGAACAAGGATAAGCACTCATTTTCTATTTAAGGGCTAGATTGTGGAGTAGTGTATTGTGACAGTGAAGGAAACAGATGAGTTTTATACACCTCAAGCCCTAGCTTAAAATATATCTCAGGTCCATTAACAGGAATTCATTCGGACTGTAAGATAGAAATATAAAGAAGGAAGTAGTGGAATGAATGTACATAAAATGGAAATTTTGATTTTGGATTAATTTCAGTATTTATGAAGAGAGATGGTGTGAGAATATGAAAAAGCTATGGTTCTTTTGGTGGATTGCTACCACTTTTTGGGTTGCCATTTTTGCAGTAGGTACAGCTTTCGTTTGGCTAAGGGAGGTTGATGGCTCAGGTGCTACTCAAACACTTGAGGCAAAATTAGCATCATTTATAGTTTTATTAATCGCATTTATATTTCCGGTAATAATTCAAGTTGTATGGCTAATTGTTAACTTGCTAATTAACAGTAATAAAAAAACTAAAATTTAGCAGGTATAAAAGGGGATTATGTATTTAGGAAATTAGCAAACTAAAGCAATCGGGCGCGATTGTGGAAATCCATAAGTTTAATTTCTCACTAAAAATACGGAGGAATTAGGCTTATTTTTCTTTCAAAAAAATACATAAGTTGTAAATGCGGCTTCTTGAAATTACTCCATTGGTAAACGCATTGGCAACAGCTGGTAAATTCTATGGCGATTTCTGGTAAAAAATATGGCAGAAGTGGTACATTCTTATGGCTGTAATCAATTGGAGCAATAGAAGTTTAGAAAAAATCTTGTAAAAAAGGGAACTTCGAGTAATTTGAAGTTCCTTTTATCTTATATGGATAAGCCTACAAACTTTACGAAAACAGCGTTTTTTAAAGATGATTTAAGCCATTCTTTTTCTTTTGGTAATAGCAATGGAAGGATGGTTTAAAAGTCTTTAAAATCCCTTTCTCTGACTTGCGAAGAGCCAGCCTTATAAAGCAGTTGGACTTCTGGTTTTAAGTAAGGTATTCCTTTACTCGTCCTTAGGAATATTTTGCTCTTTACCCTTTTAATCGACATTTCTCTTCATAACTTAACAAGAAAAGTTAATCTTTACTCTAAATACTCATCACTTAGGTTAGGATTTAAATACCTGGCCATCCCTGTTTTAACCCTTTTTAATCCAAGTTTTTGATAGAATTCTTTATTTCCAGTTGTTGAGATTAAATGTACACAAGAAACATTACTGAGTTTTTCAAGTAAAAACTCCATAATTTTTTTAGCTATGCCTTGTTTCTGAAAATCTCGATGCACAACAACATCGTAAATTGCAGCATTAAAAACACCATCTGTCATCGCTCTTCCAAATCCAACAACTCGATCATCTACTTTAACTAATGCTATAACATTACTTGCTTCAAAAACTTGCTTTATAATCACGTTTGTATGCTTTGTCCAACCGACAGAAGCATAGATTTCCTTCATTTCATCAAGATTTACATTAGAAAAATCACTATGAATTTTTATATCCAAAATAAATCTCCTTTACTGAGGTCTCGTTCCTTTCCTGCTATAAATTTCATAAGCAAAAAATCCAAATAAATAGCCTATTCCAGCTCCTAAACTAACTGTAAGTACTAAAGAGATCGAGAAAAACATGCCAAAAATTATACCGATAGCACAACCAAAAAGCATTCCCATTGGTATTAAACTATCTAATAAATTTTGAGCGCCTTTTGATTTTTTCTTACCTAGGTTGCCTTGGTTATATTTATGTTTAAGCCTTTCAATTACATATACTACAATTCCTCCCACTATTACAACAGGCACAATTGCCATGACTAACCCCATATTAGAATCTCCTTTCACTTTTTAATCAGATCATACATGCTACTTATGATTTTATTCCTCTAAATGGCACATTTGTTGAAGAGTCTATTTTATTTAGTTCCTTTTTCAACATTTAATTTTTCCAAAACTGTAATCCCTGATTTATTCAAGAGCCATGGTCCATATCTATTTTACCAATTAAATAACATTCATAACAGGAATTCTATTTATTATTGTTTACTTGTTAATTTTTTTATGACAATGGCACTTGGACGAGTATAATATTAAAAATTATTGAAAATCAAGGTGTTATTGTAATAAAGGCAAAGTATAGTTCTTAAGGTATTCATCATAGGAATTAAATAAGTTAATTTAAATGAGCACATTTTTATAATATTAGTGTTCTTCCACAATCAGGCCAGATTGTGGAGAAACACAGTTATGGTATTATGCTAAAATTAGGAAAATATTGTGAATAAGTTTACTTAAAGTAACGTGGCAGGTTAATTTAAGTAGAAAATAGGCAATTACTAGTTTCATTTGAATTACTTTTTTCATTTAATATGGTACGGGGACAAGCAATCCACCGAATATGAAAGCAAAGAGAGGTGAATTTAAATGAACACTAATAAGGCAAAAGAATTACTCACGAACGCACTAGAACGTCTAGCAAAGGCAACGGAGTTAAAAGACGCTGCAAAGAAAGACCTAGAAAAAGCAAAAAGAGACTTAAAAAAAGTAGAAAAAGAAGCAGAAGAAGCAGGAAGACTTAACAATGAAGCAGTAGCTCGTCTAAACGACGCGGACGAAAAGATAGGCAAGGCGATGGAAGACGTCGAGAAGGCACGGAAGCTTTTGTAATAAATTACCTTATAAAGAGTAAAAAACGAATTCAACAATGTATTTTGTAGTAATTGGGACTTTTGCGATTAAAAAGCATAAGTCCTTGTTGCGTTAAAGGGTGCTTTAGTGAAAGAAGAAATTATGATTGAGATCATATTTTATTTATTCCATTATAGGGCGCGATCGTGGAGCAATACCAGTATAAATGATCAAATTTTTTTATAAAATCGAAACTTAAAATTACTAGATAAGAATCCATTTTGATCAATCTTTTTTCAAAATGGATTCTTTGTATTTAACGGAAAATATGGTATTGTGAGGTGTTTTTGATCAAGCGTTGTTTCAAAGCAACAAGTACATGTCTTGTTAAACTAACCTGTCGTTGAAGAAGGTTCATTTTATTTCCTCAACTCCCCAATAGTTTTTTTCAAAAAAATTAATTATTTCATCTTTATAATTAAATCTATTATTGAGCTTTTGTAATAATTCCATATCATGGGTATGAGTTTTTCCTGTCTCGAGCATTTCTCGATATAAGTCAATATAAGGAAGTTTATTACTAATAGCGTTTTTTAATTCCTTTTCTACATCATAGGAAATTTTTTTAAATCTCACCTCAGCAATCCCCGTCTCATCAATTTCAAGAATTGCATACTGTGCACGTAGGTCAGACCGTAACTTATCCCATCTGCAAAAAGGCTGTCCAATAGTTCCTGGGTTAATAATCAATTGATCATTGCTACTATAGCGTAACAATTGGTGATGGGTATGAGCATAAATCGCAATATCGTAATCATGCTCAAATAACTGATCAAAATTTTTCTGATGATTAGTGGGCCATAAATCCCCTCCATAATTTTTATTTTGTAGATTATGACTAATACTGATAGATAGATTATTAACTTGTTTTGTTAGGTGTAGTGGTAAATTCTTAATAAGATTAATATAGTTTTCATCCAAATTTTCACACTGATATTGAACTAACCTAGAAACATAGATATCAGTAGCGTTATCAAAATCAATCTCTTTATTCAGTACGTCAAGGAAGCTGTCTTCCCAGTTTCCTTTAACATAAGTAGCGACTTTAATACTATCTAATATTTCAAATAATTCATTCGCTCCAGGCCCAGGCATGATTAAATCTCCTAAAAACCAATAGTCAGTGACACCTTCTTTGACCGAATCTTCGATAACTGCTTTTAAAGCACTTGTATTTCCATGGACATCTGCTAGTAATGCAATTTTATGTTTCATGTATTTCATTTGTCCTCCCCCTAAGATTGACAGTATAATCAAAATAGAATATACATTCTTATTTTATCATTTTGTGGTATATTATGGATTTCATTCGAGCTATCCTGTTAGTTTAAGTACAAACCTTCACAATCTCTTCTAAGCTATTACATAGAAATCTTATTTTCTATAAGGTTTTGTTCAACAATCTGGCACTTAATAGCCAAAAGCGCTACCTTATGGTCTTTTTCTCTTGTGTTTTTCACCTTATATAATAAAACTATTTCTGGTGCCAAATATGGTAGGCCTGTTTCAGAATAACTCAACACTGATCTTAAAGGATAGGAAATACGTAAATCCCTTCTAAACCTCCAATTTCCAGCGTCAGATTCGTTTAAGAGAATTTCTAATTCAAACTTTTTTGCATTATTTATAGCATGTATTTCATGAACAGGTAATTCTAAATACTCGTTGTTCCAAGGTGTAAATTCGCCTTTTAAAACTTTTTTAAATTCCCATTCCCGGTTGCTAAGAAAATCCTTTAATTCAATTTGATCTTCTCTAAATATACCAATCTCAATATCATGGTGAACTCTAGTTTCTTTTCCTAGAAAAAGATCAATTGCCCAACCACCTGCAAAAAACCAATCTTTATTGAAATCTGACATTACAGTTGTTATGTAAATACATTTTTCAAATGGCATATAAATACTCCCTAATCAGAAAATATCTTCCTCGAACTTGGAGCCTAAAAAAAGAAGCTCAGCCTTAGATTATTTTTTTACTGAATTGCGCCCTTTTGTTGAATAAGGATATTAAGAGTTCTTGTGGACTTGTTCAATTTTATTGTTGTTCGCTTTTTTCTGAGCTCGCCAAGTATTAATCATACTAGGAAAACCAGCTATCATACTCACCATAAAACTCCACATTACATAACACCATTCTCCTGTAAAAATCGACACTCCCATAAAAAACACTAGCTGCCCCACAAGTGCAAACCACGAAGCTATCCAAGCAAATTTTAAATTTTCTTTCATTCCCTCCACTCCTCTTATCTAACAAAATACTATAAATAGGGTTGATCTAATACCAAACTGATCTTTAGCTATATACCAATTATTTCAAATTCCCTTATTTTAAGCAATTGTTATCTTCCATTATGAAGTTGACGGTGTTATACTTGTTATTAACCAATGGTCAATAAAAGGAGTTAGAAAATGTCCCCCCGTAAAACAACTTCTCAAGAGCTGACAAGAGAAATAATTTTAGAGAAAGCACGAACCCAATTTGTTGAAAAAGGTTTTCAACAAATTTCCATGCGCAGTATTGCAAAGCAACTGGGCTGTAGTCATGGAGCAATCTATTACCATTTTAAAAATAAAGCAGAACTGTTTTATGCGATTGTAGAAGATGATTTTTCTAAACTGAACAATCGGTTAGAAGAAACCATTCAAGGATCTGAAGATGATTCGACAAAGCTTTATAATATACTTATTCGCTTTATTGAATTTGGATTAAACCATCAAAGTCAGTATGAAATCATGTTTATGGTAAGAAATACTGAAGTAGATAGTCTATCCCAAGTAGCAGCTAACCACAGTTATCAAATGTTTGCTCAAACGGTCCAATCTTTATCAAAGAAAAAACTGGAGATTATAGACGTGTGGTCTGCATTTTTAGCACTACATGGCTTTGTTTCTCATTATCGTGGATATGTTGGTAATTTTGAAGAAGCTAAGTTGGCAGCTAAATCACACGTAAATTTTATCATAAAAGGTTTAAATGGATAGAACAGCTCTAAATCATTTTGCAGGTTTAGAGCTTGCATATATTTTTTTAACATTATTTGACCAGTGGTCAATTATAAAGGAAGGGTGTTATTAATGAAGAAAGCATTAGTATTAGGTGCAACAGGTGGAATAGGTTATGCATTGGTTCGTGAGTTGGTTGAACGAGGTGTGGAAGTCGTTGCTTTTTCAAGAGGAAAGGAGAGGTTACATGCTCTCTATCAGAATGAATCAAAGGTATCCATTTTTTCAGGGGATGCATTAGTGGAGAAGGATGTAATCGAGGCAGCCGATGGTGTAGATGTAATCTTTCATGCAGTTAGCTTTCCTTATCAGGAATGGAAGGATAAGCATCCTTTATGCATAGAGATAATAGTCCGGGCTGCCGAAATGCATCAAACAAAAATTGCACTTGTGGATAATATTTATGCTTATGGTAGGCAATCCAAAATAGAAGTAATTGAAGATACAAAGAAGGAGCCACATACAAAAAAGGGAAAGATCCGGCTCGCAATGGAAAATAGATTAAAAAGAAGTAATGTCCCTTGTTTGATTGTGCATATGCCCGATCTATACGGGCCAAATGCGGAAAATACCCTCCTTTATGAAACACTAAAAAGCGTTGTTCTAAATAAATCCGCGAATTTTGTTGGTGACATTAAGGTGGCTCGAGAGTTTATTTTTACGTTGGACGGTGCAAAGGCAATGGTGGAACTAGCTTTACGAGAAGATACGTACAACCAAAATTGGAATATCCCATCTGCACATCCAATAACAGGAGAAGAAATAATTGAGATATTGCGTAAGGAAGTAGGATATAAAAAGTCGATTAGAACCGTGTCAAAAACAATGATTCGATTTATCGGATTATTTCAGCCGTTCATGAGAGAGATGGTAGAGATGATGTACTTGACAGAGGATCCTGTAATCTTAAGTGGTAATAAGTACGAAGTGAAAATAGGACCGATACCACATACTCCGTATAAAAAAGGAATTAAGGAAACATTAAATTGGATGAATGAGAAGGTATAGGGGTAACTTACCATTTAATGTGCAGGGGCGTAATTTCGTGAGTTCTAAGAAGACATTATTTTTTATCCAATATTAAAATCGGGCGCTTTTCTAAAGCATGAAATGTGCTCTTCTTAATGAATTGAGCGCAATTCCAGAATAAAAATTGCGCTCTTTCCTTATGTATAAGGCCAGATTGTGGAGGATTATTTTAAAGGAAAATTGGGTATTTTTCTGCAAACCTTCACAATCTCTTCTAAACTATTACATAGAAATCTTATTTTTTATAAGGTTTTGTTCAACTTCCTCAGTTTAATACGATTTTCCTGCCCGTTACTTTAATAAGAAAAAACGATCCTTCCTTATTGAAGAATTGCACCCGTTTGTTTAAGTATATATTTTCACAATCCATTCTCCGTTTGTCTTAATAAACTAATTGCACAAAGGTTTAATATTCTTTGTTATAATTTAAAAAAGATAATTGTAGATAAACTCGACTAGAGGTGAATCAAAATGTATTGGACTCCATTATTTGAAAATGATGTACCAGTGGCACACTTCTGCTCTTAATGGAGTGAAGGTGACTACATCTCTCCGTTAGGGGCATTCTCGACCTAATCAAAAGACGGAGGGTACAAATAATGAAAAACACCTTATTAGGTTCTTTATATTTAATACTAGCTTCAAGTATTTGGGGCGGAATGTACGTTGTTGTTAAAGTTGTAGTATCGGTTATACCTCCACTGGAACTTGTGTGGATGCGATATTTAGTGGCTATTGTTGCACTCCTCATCCTCGGCTTTATAACAGGACAAAAATGGCGAATCGAAAAACGCTACTTCCTAATAATCATAGCCATTGGGATCATTGGTAATGCCATATCAATCGTTGCTCAGGAAACTGGTACTATGCTATCTACAGCACAAATGGGAGCGATTATAACTTCTTCGACACCAGCATTTATGGTTGTATTTGCTCGATTAATCCTTAAAGAACGGTTGACGTTAAAAAAGGGAATCTCCGTTTTTTTAGCTACAATTGGCGTACTTCTCATTGTTGGAATCGGCGATGTAAATATGTCCAGTACAATTGGAGGTATTGCACTATTTATTGCCGCTTTAACATGGGCACTCATGTCTGTACTCATAAAGCGATTACCAAGTAATTATTCGCAAATTGTGGTAACTACCTATTCTATTTTGGTAGCTCTAATCGTGCTGACTCCTTTTGTTCTGCCACGGTTACACGAAATGAATATTTCTCAACTGACTCACCCGACTATTTGGGGAGGACTCTTGTATTTAGGCATTGTTTCAACAGCATGTGGATTTCTACTTTGGAATCGTGGATTACAAATGCTTAACGCCTCAAGTGGGGGGATATTTTTCTTCTTTCAACCTGTGGTTGGTACATTACTTGGATGGCTTATACTAGGAGAGACGATAGGTGTAACGTTTTGGATCGGCTCTATCCTAATTCTCACTGGTGTTTTATTCGTTATCATTGAGAAAAAATAGTATTTAAAAACCCCTTCAATTACCGAAGGGGTTTTGTTTTTGCCTTGTTTGTTATTTGACTATTACTTTTCCTTCCATTCCTTTGCTGAAATGGTACCGACATATCAGTTCATATGTGCCGGGCTTTTCCGGTTTCACGGTAATGGTTTTTTCTTTTCCTGGCTGAACTTCGGCGTCAATTCCGAGCTTTTCCACTGTGAAGGTGTGTTCTCTCTTACCTTCGTTTTTCAATATCAACGTTGTCGTTTTTCCATTGAGAATAGTGATGACTTTCGGATTAAAGTAATCATCATTCAACTTAACCTCAATCGCATTCACCGTCTCCATAGGCTGAGTTACGACACCTGATTCAGCAAATACGCCGAGTGAGCCTAGAGTTGTCACAACCACAATCATTGCAAGCAAAACGACTAATCCTGTAAACCATTTATTCACAGACATGAGCAATCCCTCCTTTCCTAAACACTATTTTTTTCTAAATCATAAAATATTATCACTATAATTGGGTTCTAACTGCTTTCAAATAGTAACTCTTTTAAAAATTTAAAATTCTGTTAGCCTTCACATATAATACTCATTAAAATATCGTCTCATAAAGGATTGTTTTTTAAATAAATGATTTCAAAAACTGCCTGTTCAGCTGACTGAAGTGCACCTTCAAGATGTCCACCATATTGTGGATTCGTCTCAGTACCAGCAAAAATAATTTTCTTCTCCCATGCCCCTGCCTTTGGTGGCTGACCGTAACTCGGAAAGTCTCTGAGCGGTTCCAAGTCTTCCTCAGCAGCCGTTTCGGAATCATTGGCCCAATCCTTATAAAGGATAGCACTTACATTTTGAGCCTCGGGTCCAAAGAGTCTTACCAATTGGTTAATAACCAATTTTAATATTTCATCCTCACCAAGTTCTTGGCGTACCTTTGCTGGTATTCCAAGGAAACCAAATAATGCACCAGAACCTGTTTCAGGAGAAGCATCATGGATTTCTTGTAAAGGTCCAACCCAGCTGGTTACGAATCCAGAGAGTCCTGATTCCCTCCAAAAGGGACGTTCATAGATTGCAACTGCCTTGGCCTGGCCAGCCATCCACGTAGGTTTGCTTACAAGGTCAGTAATAATATTGGGAGGGAGAGAAGGAGAGAATTCAATATGACGCGCCACAATCCGAAGCGGCAATGCAAGAATAACAGCACTTGCCGAAACTATTTTTCTCTTTCCATCAGCAAGGTCTGCTTCAACCGTGATAGCTCCGGCTTCATCAAGTCGAATTGCTGTAACTCGCGTTTTAAGCTCGACTATCCCTGAGGGAATAGTATCTGCTACAGCATCAATAAGAGACTGCACACCTCCTATGAATCGAATTGACCTTGCATCAGAATTTTCAGGCAGTACATAACGCTCGGGTGCTTTGTTTTGGGTTCGTTCTGAAAGCATTGCCCCTTTGGTGTACTGAACAAAAGTTCCTAAATTCAGTTCTTTAACAAGATTGGTAATAGTGCTCTCATACTGCGGCCAGAACCATGTCGGCCCGAGGTCAAATTTACCGAGGTCAGGTCTGTTTGTATTAGATGTGCTCAAGATCCTACCGCCAATCCTATCTCTAGCTTCTAGAACCATACATTTGATTCCCTGTGCATTAAGTAGAGACGCTGCTCGAAGGCCACTTAACCCAGCACCAACAATGACTACAGGTTTGTTCACATTCTTTCCTCCTTAGGGCCGTGTGTATGCTGTATAAATGTACATTTGAAAGAGCTGTTCCTTTTTATATTGATTCTAATTAGTTCCAAAAATACTCCACAAAAAATTCTGTTTTCCTAAACAATCTGGCCTATTTTCTACCTCCACGAGACCATATCACCACTGGAATTAGTAATAAGGATAAAACCCCTCCAACTATTGATAATGTTAGGTAACTTGAACCTGCCACAATCATTCCAGACAAGGCTCCACCAGCAGCTCCTGACAGAGCAATTAAAACATCCACTGAACCTTGAGTTTTAGCTCGTGTGGAAGTTTCAGTTGAATCAATAATAAGTGCTGTCCCACTTATCAAACCAAAATTCCATCCTAATCCAAGTAAAGAAAGAGCAATTACTAGAAGAACCATAGAATCTCCTGGTGCAAATGCTGCTATTAAACCTGACAAAAGCAACGTAATTCCAGAAGCAATAGCCATCGCAGTACGCCCCAATTTATCAACGAGGACACCTGTAACTAATGAAGGGAGATACATGGCACCTATATGAAAACCTATTACAAGACCTACTGCACCCAAGCTATGTCCATGATGTCGCATATGAACTGGTGTCATTGTCATAATAGCTACCATTACAATTTGAGTAAGAACCATAATAGTTGCACCAACAATTATGCCTCTTTTGTTTTCTGTATGTTTAGTTGTTACTAAATGTTCTTTATCACTAGGTTCTTGGTCGGTTGCTTCTAGCGTCCTTGCAATAACTAGTGGATCTGGACGAAGCATTATGAATAGGACAACACCTGCTAGGATATATGCTGCTGCTGCTAAAATGAAAGGACCAGCAAGAGATGGAACACCAATAGAATGAGCGAAATTCCCCATCACATTCACTAAATTTGGACCTGCAACTGCACCGAATGTTGTGAAAACCATTGTAATACTAATAGCAGTCGCTCGCTGTTTACTATTCGCTAGGTCCGTACCTGCATAACGAGCTTGTAAATTTGTTGCTGACCCTGCACCATAAACAAGTAAGGAAGTAAATAACAGGAAAACACTATTTATTATTGCTGCAATTATGACTCCTATTGCTCCAAGCCCACCCATCATAAAACCCGATGTCAGTCCTGTACGCCGTCCATAACGTTGAGAAAGTCTTCCAACTAATAAAGCTGCTCCTGCTGATCCTAAAGTAAGTAAAGCTGAAGGTAGTCCAGCAAACGCATCAGTACCGAGCATTTGCTGTGCAAGAAGTGCCCCCACAGTAACTCCTGCTGCTAACCCTGCACCACCAAAAATTTGTGAAATACTTACAACGAATAACGTACGCTTATATAACGTTTTTTGTTTTTCTTCTGAAGAACGAGTGTAGCTTTGTAACGAAGCTGTTTGAACGTCTGACACTTTTACACCATCTTTGTTTAACATCATATAACCTACCTTTCTAGAAAATTAATTCTATTTCTCATACATCAACTAGATTTGAATCATCATAACACGCACAAAAAAGCCATACAATATCATAATTGTATGGCAGACAATATTAGGTAAGATCATTTAGTAACCGTTTCAGGATCATCAATCCTTGCTCGAGCTCTTCAATCGTTTTTGGTGCACAGACAGCAATTCTTACAGCCCGCTCTGGACAACTATTTCCAACTACAAAACGTTCAGCCGCATACACTTGTACACCCTGCTGTGCAGCTAAGGTTTCAAATTCAGCACCTGTAATCTTACCTGGTAATAGCAACCAACGAAAAATGCCTGTCTCAACACCCAGGCACGTATAGTCTGCTAAATATCGATTTACGACTTGGTTTCTGCGTATGGTTTGTTCCCGATGACCGTCAATTAAGGCTTCAAATTGATTCGATACAATTGTACGTGCTGTCAGTTCTGCTAATAACGGAGAAACCGTTATATTTATATTATAAAGTGCCTTTGAAACTTGCTCCTTGAATTGACTTGGCACTGCTACATAGGCTAGTCGTAGGCCTGGTGCTAATGATTTAGATAAACTTGCAATATAGATAACCTGTTCTGGGGCAAATGATGCGACTGCTGGCAGTGGGTTTTTGTTGAGCAGATGGTACGATGCATCTTCAATTACAAACTGTTTGTAATTTTTGGCAATTACTGCAATCATTTTTCGATTCTCGACCGACATAAAGGAAGCTGTCGGATTATGATAATCTGGAATCAAGTAAATGCCTTTAATATTTTCATTTTTACACGCATATTCATAAGACGTTGGACTCATTTCATAGTTCTCTGATTTTATCGGTACTATTTGCACACTGAGCATTGCTGCGACAGTTTTTAAGCCAGGGTACGTATGATCGTCAACACCAATGCGATCTCCAGGCTTACATAGACTTGCCAATGTAGCAGCAATCGCATTTTGACCCCCGTTAGCAAATAATATATGATCAACAGTTGTTTCAAACCCACCTTTTCGGATTAGCTTTATAGCTGCATCCTTTTGCCAAAGGCTTTCGCCTGCTCGACCATAACCAAACCATTTTTCATATTCTGTCTCTTGCAGCATATTTTTCAGTTGGAGTAATAGTGGTTCGTATGAAGCATTATCTGGTAGTGTCGCACCCATTTCAATTAAATGCTTCGGCTTTGTATCTTCAAGTAAATACGCATTCGATAACGCATCATACGATACAAATGTCCCACTTCCAACAGATGCACTTAACAATCCCTTTAACTCACACACTTTAAACGCTTTTGAAATGGTACTCAAATTTAAATCTAAATAATCAGCCAGTTCTCTCTGTGGGGGAAGTTTGGTTCCAGGTAATAAAACTCCGTTTAATATATCCTGTTCCAATTGCCATGCGAGTGTTTTATAAACAGGCTTTTCAGTTTTATCAATCGATGGCTTCCAGCTCATCGGATAGTTTTCAAAAGAATTAATAGGCATAATAAATATCCTTTTTCACACAATTATAAGATTGAACACTATATAAAACAATTATAATTTTATTAAATATTCCGACTTTTACTGAGTATGATTAAAACATTATAATTTTATGAACGAGCTTTGGTTATAACCGTTTATCCAAAGCTTTATTTTTATGTCTTGTTACACTAAACTGCCACATTAGCTCAACAAGAAAAGATCCACCTGGCTTACAAATGGATCTTCAACTCTTGCACCCGTTTGTTTAAGTGAACTTTTTCACAATGTAGATTTTTTTAGACCTTAAAAATGTATAACCCCGTCCTAAAATTAGGACAGGGTTAACATAAGGTTGTTTAATTTTAATAAAAAACACTTCACCGCACTTAAAACATAACAATAAAGTCGTTTAGAACTAGGTTACTTCTATATCGACATGAAGTTACTTCTGCACTATCTGAATAAGGTTACCGCATGTATCGTCGAAGACAGCTAATGTGATTTCGCCCATTTCTGTCGGCTCCATAGTAAACTTCACACCTTTTTCCGTTAATCGTTTGTACTCTTTGCGAATATCTGCAACGCCAAACATTGTGGCTGGGATGCCATCGGCAAATATCTTCTTTTGATACTCCTTGGCGGCAGGATGGTCATTCGGTTCGAGTAAAAGCTCGGTACCGCCTTCATCATCGGGAGAAACAAGCGTTATCCACCTAAATTCTCCGACGGGAACGTCCTCCTTTTTTACAAACCCCAGCTTTTCTGAATAAAACTCCAGTGCCTTGTCTTGATCCTGTACGAATATACTGGTAACAATGATTTTCATACTGTTTTTGCCTCCTTTGATATTTATGAATTATTGTATTGTGTTAACAAATCTGGCTGCAAACAAAACATTGGTCAGAAGTCCTGTTGCGATTTCATAAAATTACTCTATCCATCCTTTCAGCAAGTTTTTAAGTGGTTCGTTGTTGAACATAAGTACTCGATATTTTCCCTTTCGTTTTGATTTTACAAGCCCCGCATCTTCCAATGCAGCAAGATGTTTAGCGATCGCCTGTCGTGAAATGGCAAGGTTGTGCTTCGTAATAAGACGTACAGTAAGTTCATACAATGTCAGCTCGTTGCGTTCGGATAGTTCGTCTAATATCAACCTCCGAGTCGAGTCGCCAAGTGCTTTAAATATAGTGTCTTTGTCCATACATCAAGTATAAGCAACTTTATGGTTGCTTGTCAACTAGTATAAGCAACTTTATAGTTGCTTGTCAAGGGGACTGTATGCATGTAATCTTTTCACCATAACCTAAGTTCAATTCACCAGCTAAAAAGAAGTCACCGCAGTCCGTTTAATAAAATACTAAAGTACTCGAAACAGAATTATCCTTTTACATAAGCAATTAAACCTAATAAAGCACGTATTCCCTTCTTCAACTCCCGTTAGCGACATAAGAAAAGAGAACGCCCGCAGCGACCCATCTTTAACTCTTGTACCGTTTAGCTGAATAAGGTTATTTTTCTAAAATCAGATAATCTTTTGTTTTAGATACTGAAATACCACGTTCTTTTGCAAAATCAATTATATCTCTCTATATATTATTAGGTGAAAAATTAACAACTCGAATGTTGATTCCTTTTTTGACTTGTATAATAGCACCTTTAGAAGTCCAACCGAAACAGCGAAGGCCGCCCGACAAATGATCGGACGGCCATACTGGAATGTTACTGGCTAAACGATCAACGGATATTTGCCCTAAAAAAATCTTTCCGTTAAAAATTTGGGCCATCTTTTGTACCTATGGGTGTTTACTGGATTATGATAGGATTTCTTTTGTAAGGGAAGGAACCGGAGGATGGAACGTATTCGTTTCATGATAGATTAAACACAGTAAGTTAAGGGCTATGGCAAGATGGCTCTGACTCAAGCCATAAACTTTTTAGCAACGCTCCCTGATTGCAGCCGAACCATCATCTTGGGAGTAAAGGAATCAAATACAAATGCCTTGCGGTTTTATCAAACATTCTGATACCGGCTGGAGAGAACTTGAAGAACTATTGTTAGAATACATATTCGCTAGTTTTACTGCGGAGATAAACAAAGAGGATGCCTTAAAAGTGTCAACACCTTAGTTTTAAGACATCCTCATCCTCATATTTCAAACTAATAAATCATTTCACTACAATTTTTTACTCATGTTATACCAAGTGACTCCTCCATGCTACTTTCTTTTATCAATATTGTTGGTATTTTCCCTATACTTGCTGATGAATTAGTAGAAGTTTTTTCTGTCCTGTTTTTCAACTATACTTCTTAATTACCGCATAAAAAGGACCGTCGAAAGACGATCCTTTTTTCACTAAAGTACCCTATAGTTTAATAACCTGATTTACTGATTATATCTTCAATTTTTCATATTAAACTACATAGATATAGTTTTTGTTGCAACTGTTTGTTGAAATGCCTGATCATGCTCAACAATAACCATTGTGGGATTAAATCTTTGAATAAGCTCTTCAATCTGCATGCGCGAATAAATATCAACAAAATTTAACGGTTCATCCCAAATATATAAATGAGCCTTTTCAGATAAACTTTTGGCAATAAGCAGCTTTTTCTTTTGTCCACCAGAATAATGAGATATATCTTTCTCAAATTGAATTCGGTCAAAATCCATCTTCCGTAGGATGGATTTAAATAACGTTTCATCAATCTCATGCTCTTCAATAAAGTCCGATAACAGTCCCTTTAAATGAGAAGTATCTTGTTGGACATAGGAAATGATGATGCCTGAACCTACATTCATTGAACCTGTATGTTGTATCGGATTTCCTAGAATTAGTTTTAGGATACTACTTTTTCCGCTTCCATTCTTTCCATCAAGCACAATTCGGTCACCTTGTTCAACTTTAAAGCTAATTGGCTTATTCACTATTTGGTCATCGTACTTAACAGACACATCAGCCAAAACAATCAATTCATTTGACTGAAATTCCAATGCTTCTAATTTTAATGACTCAGTTTTTTCTACATTTTTTAGCAGTTTTGACTTTTCCTCAATAGCTTTTTGTTGCCTTGTTTCAAGGTTCTTTGCTCTCTTCATCATCTTTGCCGCTTTATGTCCTACAAAACCCTTGTCTAACTTAGAACCCGAATTCGTTGTCCCATTTTTGGAAGCTTCCACTTGGTTAGACCAACCTGCTGAACGCTTTGAAGACTGTTTTAATCTCCCTATGTCTTTTTGTAGACGCTGATTTGTTGCCTCTTCGTGTTCCTGCTGTCTATCAAAATTTAACTTCCAAGAAGAATAGTTAC
>Ga0213823_1000233_pt1 | contig 55947 bp, 55 predicted proteins | sample MC6MC0907MG_FD_179887 | JGI IMG/M metagenome (GOLD analysis project Ga0213823, IMG submission 179887) | Enriched soil aggregate microbial communities from Iowa State University, Ames, United States - MC6-MC0907-MG | ecosystem: Environmental > Terrestrial > Soil > Unclassified | place: USA: Iowa...
CGGTAGGGTTGCGGTTTACCCTGGCTTTGGCCGTTTTCAGCGGTGTTTGCTTTCTGTCCATTGCCGGGTTGATGGGCGCCAAGCCGGTCTGACAGCCTTCTGCTACACCGGCCGGCCTCTTCGCGGGCTTGCCCCGCGAAGTGGCCTGAACAGAACTGCCTCAATCTCTCAAAGAAATCACCGGCCAGCCGCGCCGTTCGGCCTCGGCCTGCAGGTTAGGGTCCGGGTCCACCGCCACCGCATGCGTCACGCGCTCCAGCAGGGGCAGGTCGTTCATCGAGTCGCTGTAGAAATAGCTGTCTTCCAGATCGAAGCCGTTCTCCAGCATCCAGCGCGCAAGCCGCGTCACCTTGCCTTCACGGAAACACGGTATATCGGTACTGCGCCCGGTATAGCGGCCATCGTGCATCTCGCATTCGGTCGCCAGCAGCACCCGCACGCCCAGGCGGCGGGCAATCGGTGCAGTGACGAAGCGGTTGGTGGCCGTAATGATCACCAGCTGGTCGCCGGCATCGCGGTGCTGCTGCAGCAAGGCCAATGCCTTGGGCAGGATGATCGGTTCGACGCAGTCACGCATGAAGTCGCGGTGCCATTGGTCGAGCTGGGCCGGCTCGGTCGCCGCGAGGATTTCCATGGAGAAGGCCAGGTAGGCCTGCAGGTCCAGGGTGCCGTTCAGGTAATCCTGATAGAAGGCATCGTTGCGTTGTTTATAGGCGATCGGGTCCAGAATGCCCCGTTCGCACAAATAATCACCCCAGGCGTGGTCACTGTCGCCACCAAGGAGGGTATTGTCCAGGTCGAATAAAGCCAGGCGCATCGTGGTCACTCGCATCAGCCACAGGGTAGGCCCGCAGAATACGGAGTTTTCACCGCGCTGCACATAAGCTTGGTGGGCGCGTTGCTGCGCTCGCAGGCTTTGTGGAACAATGCGGTGACATGCGTTTGCGAGGTTGCTGCCGTGATCGACCCGGATGGTTTTCGCCCAAATGTCGGGATCATTCTCACGAATGATGCCGGGCAGGTGCTATGGGCTCGGCGGATCAACCAGGATGCCTGGCAATTCCCGCAGGGTGGTATCAACCCTGACGAGACGCCGGAAGATGCCCTGTACCGCGAGCTGAACGAAGAAGTTGGCCTTGAACGCGATGATGTGGAAATTCTTGCCTGCACCCGCGGCTGGTTGCGTTATCGTTTACCCCAGCGACTGGTCCGTACCCACAGCCAACCGCTGTGCATCGGCCAGAAGCAGAAATGGTTTTTGCTGCGCCTGGTGAGCAATGAGCAACGGGTGCGGATGGACCTGACCGGCAAGCCCGAATTCGACGGCTGGCGCTGGGTCAGCTATTGGTATCCGCTGGGCCAGGTGGTGACCTTCAAGCGTGAAGTGTACCGCCGTGCCCTGAAAGAGCTTGCACCGCGTCTTTTGACGCGCGACTGACGACGGAGTTCGACCCCGAGCCATGCTCAATACGCTGCGCAAGATCGTCCAGGAAGTGAACTCCGCCAAAGATCTCAAGACGGCGTTGGGCATCATCGTCTTGCGCGTGAAGGAAGCCATGGGCAGCCAGGTCTGCTCGGTCTACCTGCTCGACCCCGAAACCAACCGCTTCGTGCTGATGGCCAGCGAAGGCCTGAACAAGCGTTCCATCGGCAAGGTCAGCATGGCCCCCAACGAGGGCCTGGTCGGCCTGGTCGGTACCCGGGAAGAGCCGCTGAACCTGGAAAACGCTGCGGACCACCCGCGTTATCGCTATTTTGCCGAAACCGGCGAAGAGAAATTTGCCTCATTCCTCGGTGCGCCGATCATCCACCACCGCCGCGTGGTTGGCGTGTTGGTCATCCAGCAGAAAGAACGCCGCCAGTTCGACGAGGGCGAAGAAGCCTTCCTGGTGACCATGAGTGCTCAGCTCGCCGGGGTTATCGCCCACGCCGAGGCTACCGGCTCCATTCGTGGCCTGGGCCGCCAGGGCAAGGGCATCCAGGAAGCGCGCTTCGTTGGCGTGCCCGGCTCGCCGGGTGCTGCTGTCGGGCGTGCGGTGGTCATGCTGCCGCCGGCCGATCTGGAAGTGGTGCCAGACAAGACTGTCGAAGACATCGACGCCGAACTCAAACTGTTCAACAACGCCCTCGAAGGCGTGCGCGCCGACATGCGCAAGCTCTCGGCCAAGCTGGCTACCCAGCTGCGCCCCGAAGAGCGTGCGCTGTTCGACGTGTACCTGATGATGCTCGAAGACGCAGCCCTGGGCGGTGAGGTGACCGAAGTCATCAAGACCGGCCAGTGGGCGCAGGGCGCCTTGCGCCAAGTGGTTGGCGAGCACGTCAACCGCTTCGAATTGATGGACGACGATTACCTGCGCGAGCGCGCCTCGGACGTCAAGGACCTCGGCCGCCGCCTGCTGGCTTACCTGCAGGAAGCCCGCTCGCAGTCGTTGGTGTATGCCGACAACACCATTCTGGTCAGCGAAGAACTGACCCCGGCAATGCTCGGCGAAGTGCCGGAAGGCAAGCTGGTCGGCCTGGTGTCGGTGCTGGGTTCGGGCAACTCCCACGTTGCCATCCTGGCCCGTGCCATGGGCATTCCGACGGTCATGGGCCTGGTCGACCTGCCGTATTCCAAGGTCGACGGCATCGAGCTGATCGTCGACGGTTACAAGGGCGAGGTGTTTACCAACCCCAGCGATGTGCTGCGCAAGCAATACAGCGAAGTGGTCGAAGAAGAACGCCAGCTGGCCCAGGGCCTCGACGCGCTACGCGAGCTGCCGTGCGTCACCCTCGACGGCCACCGCATGCCCCTGTGGGTCAACACCGGCCTGCTCGCCGATGTGGCCCGTGCCCAGCAGCGTGGTGCCGAAGGCGTTGGCCTGTACCGCACCGAAGTGCCGTTCATGATCAACCAGCGCTTCCCCAGCGAGAAAGAGCAGCTGGCGATTTATCGCGAACAACTGGCGGCCTTCCACCCGCTGCCGGTGACCATGCGCACCCTCGATATCGGCGGTGACAAGTCGCTGTCGTACTTCCCGATCAAGGAAGAAAACCCGTTTTTGGGCTGGCGCGGCATCCGCGTCACCCTCGACCACCCGGAAATCTTCCTGGTCCAGACCCGCGCCATGCTCAAGGCCAGCGAGGGCCTGAACAACCTGCGCATTCTGCTGCCGATGATCTCTGGCATTCACGAACTGGAAGAGGCGCTGCACCTGATCCACCGTGCCTGGGGCGAGGTGCGCGACGAAGGCACCGACGTGCCAATGCCGCCGGTGGGCGTGATGGTCGAAATTCCGGCTGCGGTGTACCAGACCAAGGAACTGGCGCGGCAGGTGGACTTCCTGTCGGTCGGCTCCAACGACCTGACTCAGTACCTGCTGGCAGTCGACCGCAACAACCCGCGGGTAGCCGACCTGTACGACTACCTGCACCCGGCCGTTTTGCAGGCCTTGAATACCGTGGTGCGCGATGCCCATGGGGAAGGCAAGCCGGTGAGTATTTGCGGCGAGATGGCCGGTGACCCCGCAGCGGCAATCCTGTTGATGGCCATGGGTTTCGACAGCCTGTCGATGAACGCCACCAACCTGCCGAAGGTGAAGTGGATGCTGCGCCAGATCAACATGAGCAAGGCCAAGGAATTGCTGGCCGATGCCATGAGCCATGACAACCCGCAGGTTATCCACAGCTCGCTGCAACTGGCCCTGAAAAACCTTGGGCTGGCGCGGATGATCGGGCCTGGGGCCAACAAGACCCTTTGAGATCCCACTATGGCTCTGCCAACACCGAACATTGTGGGAGCGGGCTTGCCCCGCGAAAGGGCCGGAACAAACACCCTCAAACCCGCAGCTCTACCTCGCCAAGGTGCCCGCCAAACGGCCCGAAACTGCGTTCGGTCAGCCGTCTTTTCCCCTGATCATCCACAATCAGCACTGTACTGGCCCTTGTTCCATAGTTCTGACTGGCAATAAACACACTCGACAACAGCTTTTCCGTTGCCAGGCCCACGCCAGTTTCTGGCAGTTCCCCGTCCGACGCCGGCTCAGCATCAGCCAGCAGCGCCAGCAGTTGCTGCGGTTCAGCTGAGTCCAGCAACCTCTCCAGCCCACGGCGGGCCTTCACCAGTTTCGGCCACGGCGTATCCAGCCCGGCATTGGAAAGCCCGTACACCCCAGGCGCCAGCAGGCGCGGAGCCGCTTCGCGAGCATGCAGGTACCCCAGCTGGCGCCCATCGCCCACCAGCAGGTTGAACCCCGAATACTGTTTGCTGCGGCTTGCGACCTGGTCCAGGTAGGCCTCGACGCCAAGTTCACCCTGCAGATACCCGGCCACCAGTTCGCCGCGTGAGCGCGGACCCAAGGGTTGCCCCGGGTCGCGAATGTTGGTCAGCGCGGCAAACCGCCCCTGCGGCCCCACGCCCAGCCACGTGCCGCCAGCCTCCAGGTCGCGTCCGGCATGCACGCCGGGTGCATCTTCCCAGGCCGTCAGGGCTTGAGTGGGCCGGGCATAGAACTCGTCGCGGTTGGCCGCCACGATCAGCGGCAGGGCATGCCCCGGCCGCCAGGCGAATACGATCAGGCACATCGGTTGGGCCTCTGTGTTTTCTGCCACTCTACCCACTGCAGCGGTGGCGATCCATCCTGTCACAGAGTTCACTAGAGCCTCGTGCCCGGCTTCCGTTACCATGCCGGATTGTTTTTCTCGGGGACGACGAATGGAGTTCGCACTCTATCTGCTATTGGGCGCCTGCGCGGGCGTGCTGGCGGGGCTGTTCGGCGTGGGCGGCGGCATCATCATCGTGCCGGTTCTGGTGTTCAGCTTCACCTTGCAGGGCTTCGACGCCTCGGTGCTTACCCACCTGGCGGTCGGTACTTCGCTGGCAACCATCGTCTTCACCTCCATCAACGCCGTGCTCGAGCACCATCGCCGGGGCGCGGTGCAATGGCCGATCTTCGCCTGGATGACCGTCGGTATCCTGCTCGGCGCCGGTGTGGGGGCCAAGACCGCCTCGCTGATCCAGGGCCCGCAGTTGCAGAAGATCATTGGCGTATTCGCGCTGATCATCGCGGCGCAGATGGCCTTGGACCTCAAACCCAAGGCCAGCCGTGGCATCCCTGGCAAGCCTGCGCTGATCGGTGCCGGTGGGGTGATCGGCTGGGCATCGGCGATCTTCGGTATCGGCGGTGGGTCGTTGACCGTGCCGTTCCTGACCTGGCGCAGCCTGCCGATGCAGCAGGCAGTGGCCACCTCGTCGGCCTGCGGCCTGCCGATCGCCATCGCCAGCGCCCTGAGCTTCATGTGGCTGGGCTGGCATGAAGAACACCTGCCTGCCCACAGCGTGGGCTACGTGTACCTGCCAGCGCTGGTCGGCATTGCCCTGACCAGCATGTTTTTTGCCCGCTTCGGCGCGCGCCTGGCGCACAAGTTGTCGCCGCGCCTGCTCAAGCGTCTGTTCGCCGCGCTGCTGTTCTGCGTTGGCCTGAGCTTTCTGATTTGAAACGAGAGGAATATGCATGCTGCCTTACCCGCAGATAGACCCCGTGGCCGTGGCCCTCGGGCCACTGAAAATCCACTGGTACGGCCTGATGTACCTGATCGGTATCGGCGGCGCCTGGTTGCTGGCCTCGCGCCGGCTCAACCGTTTCGACCCCACCTGGTCGCGTGAAAAGCTCTCCGACCTGGTGTTCTGGTTGTCGATGGGGGTGATCGTCGGCGGGCGCCTGGGTTACGTGCTGTTCTACGACCTGCACGCTTACCTGGCCAACCCGACGCTGATCTTCGAGGTGTGGAAGGGCGGCATGTCGTTCCACGGTGGCTTCATCGGCGTGATGCTGGCGGCGCTGTGGTTCGGCAAGCGCAACAACAAGTCGTTCTTCGAGCTCATGGACTTCGTCGCCCCGCTGGTGCCGATTGGCCTGGGTGCAGGGCGTATCGGCAACTTCATCAATGCCGAGCTGTGGGGCAAGGCAACCGACGTGCCGTGGGCGATGGTCTTCCCGCCGTTCAGCGACCCGGCCCAGTTGCCCCGTCATCCGTCGCAGCTGTACCAGTTTGCCCTGGAAGGTGTGGCATTATTCGTGATTCTCTGGTTGTACTCGCGCAAACCGCGCCCGACCATGGCCGTTTCCGGCATGTTCGCGCTGTTCTACGGCATTTTCCGCTTTATCGTGGAGTTTGTGCGGGTGCCTGATGCCCAGCTTGGCTACATTGCCTTCGGCTGGTTGACCATGGGTCAGTTGCTTTGCTTGCCGATGATCGTCGGCGGCATCTTCTTGATCTGGTTGGCCTACAACCGCAAACCTACGGCAAAACCAGCCGTATGATTTTCACGGCAGGGGCGATCCCCCTGCCGTTCTTGTTACAGGAAAGTCATGAAACAGTATCTAGATCTGGTCCGCGACGTCATCGAAAACGGCACCCTGCAGGAAAACCGCACCGGCATCCGTACCATCAGCTTGCCAGGTGCCATGCTGCGTTTCGACCTGCAGAAGGGCTTCCCGGCCATCACCACACGCAAGCTGGCGTTCAAGTCGGCGATCGGCGAGATGGTCGGCTTCCTGCGGGGCGTGAAAAACGCCGGTGAGTTCCGCGAGCTGGGCTGCAAGGTCTGGGACCAGAACGCCAACGAGAATGCCCAGTGGTTGGCCAACCCGTTCCGCCAGGGCCATGACGACCTCGGCGAAATATACGGCGTGCAATGGCGCCAGTGGCCGGGCTACAAGCGCGTTCCGCTGAACAACCCGGCAGCTATCGCGATGGCTGAAAAAGCCGGCTTCCGCAAGATTGCCCAGGACGAGGAAGACGGCCAGGCGTTCGTCATCCTGTACAAGGCCATCGACCAGGTACGTCAGTGCCTGGACACCATCGCCAACGACCCGGGCAGCCGCCGCATCCTGTTCCACGGCTGGAACTGCGCCCAGCTGGACGAAATGGCGCTCCCACCGTGCCACTTGCTGTACCAGTTCCACCCGAACGTCGAGACCAGGGAAATTTCCCTGACCCTCTACATCCGTTCCAATGACCTGGGCCTGGGCACGCCGTTCAACCTGACCGAAGGCGCGGCGCTGCTGTCGCTGTTCGGCCGCCTGACCGGTTATACACCGCGCTGGTTCACCTACTTCATCGGCGACGCTCATGTGTACGAGAACCACCTGGACATGCTCAACGAGCAGCTCAAGCGCGAGCCGCTGGAAGCGCCGAAGCTGCTGATCAGCGACCGCGTACCGGCGTTTGCCGAGACGGGCAAGTACGAGCCGGAGTGGCTGGAGAAGATCGAACCGAGCGACTTCAGCCTGGAAGGGTATGAGCACCACGCGCCGATGACGGCGCCGATGGCGGTTTGATCGACACGCCGGCAGCCCATCGCCGACGGTGATGGGCTGCGGGGCATCCTTCAGAGCGGAATGTTCGGCCCTCTGATGTCATTCGGCGGTGGTACATCCGGCACGCGCGGCAGGTGCGGTGGTGGCACGTCTGGCTTGAGGGTCACCGGTGGAACCACCGGCATGATGGTCGCATCATGGCCGCCAGCGACCAGCTCCAGCTCTTCGCTGCTGAGCGTGCGTGGGGTAGGCAGGGTTTCGCAAGGCATGGTTGTCACTCCTGTGTGGTCAGAGGTCGCCGGTCCAACCGAACAGCTCGTCAGGCCATTCGGGAAACTGCAGCGGCGGGTCGCTGGGGCGGTGCTCGCCGCCGCTTGCCTGTTCGGCTTCCTCTTCGCTCAGTTCACGTAGTGCGCCAAGGGTTGTGCTCATCGGTAGTACTCCCTGTTGAGAAAAGCCCCCCGATTATCTGCCCATCCCCCACACGTGACTGTAGGGCTGATGCCCTAGAAGCACAGTGCTATCAGTGGCCGTGGCTGCGGCCGACATGGGAGGGCTCGCCCTCAGGCACGGTGACCGCGCCGTTGACCTCCAACTGCTGCAAGATTGCGCATTCTGTGCCCTGGGCATTGCAGCGCCGACGCAATTCCACCAGTTGTTCCTGCAATGCGACCAACCCGTCGATGCGCGCCTGCACATGCTCGATGTGCTCGTCGATCAACGCATTGACGCTGCCGCATGAGCCTTCCGGGCTGTCGCGCAGGCGCAGCAGGCTGCGGATTTCGTCCAGGGTCATGTCCAAGGTGCGGCAGTTGCGGATGAAGGTCAGGCGCTCGACATGGGCCTGGGTGTACAGCCGATAATTGCCGTCGGTGCGCGCCGGCTCCGGCAGCAGCTGTTCACGCTCGTAATAGCGGATGGTTTCCACGGCGCAGTCGGTGGCTTTGGCCAGTTCTCCGATCTTCATTGCGAAATCTCCAGCAAGTGGCTTGACCCTATAGTGGCTACAGGGTGTTCACTTGGCAACAGGCGCACATTAAGGATGACCCCATGAACCAGCCTGTCAGCCCCAACCATTCGCACGAGCACGACCACGCCCATGGCGGCGAGAGCCACTGCCACGACGCCCATGCTCACAGCTGCTGCGGCTCCAGTGCCGCACCGGCCCTCGTGCAACTGAGCGAACAGGCCAGCGATACGGCCCGGCTCAGCCGTTTTCGTATTCAGGCCATGGACTGCCCCACCGAGCAGACGCTGATCCAGGACAAGCTGGGCAAGCTGGCTGGTATCGAGCAGCTGGAATTCAACCTGATCAACCGCGTGCTCGGCGTGCGCCACACCCTGGCCGGCACCGTCGACATCGAGCAGGCCATCGACAGCCTGGGCATGAAGGCTGAACCCTTGGCCGATGATCAGGAAGACAGCGCTGCCGCGCCACTACCGGTCAAAACCCGTTGGTTGCCGCTGGCGCTGTCCGGCGCTGCGGCGGTCGCTGCCGAAATCGTCCACTTCAGCGCCCTGGCACCGGAGTGGGTGGTGGCGGCGTTGGCGCTGGCGGCGATCCTCGGTTGTGGTTTAGGCACCTACAAGAAGGGCTGGATTGCCCTGAAGAATCGTAACCTCAACATCAACGCACTGATGAGCATCGCCGTGACCGGCGCCGTACTGATCGGCCAGTGGCCGGAGGCGGCGATGGTCATGGTGCTGTTCACCATCGCCGAATTGATCGAGGCGCGCTCCCTGGATCGCGCCCGCAATGCCATCGGCGGGCTGATGCAGCTCACGCCGGACATGGCCACGGTGCAGCAGGCTGATGGCCAGTGGCGCGAGGTTGAAGTGCGCCAAGTGGCGCTCGGTGCGCAGGTACGGGTACGCCCCGGCGAGCGTATCGGCCTGGATGGCGAAGTGACCAGTGGGCAATCCAGCGTCGATCAGGCGCCGATCACCGGCGAAAGCCTGCCAGTCGAGAAGGCTGCAGGCGACAAGCTGTTCGCCGGCACCATCAACCAGGCCGGCGCCTTGGAATACCGTGTCACTGCAGCCGCAGGGCACTCCACCTTGGCGCGGATCATCAAAGCCGTCGAAGAAGCGCAGGGGGCTCGTGCACCTACCCAGCGTTTCGTCGATACGTTCTCGCGCATCTATACCCCGGTGGTGTTCGCCCTGGCTTTGGCGGTGGCGATCATCCCACCCCTGTTCCTGGCCGGCGCCTGGTTCGACTGGGTTTACCGCGCACTGGTACTGCTGGTGGTGGCGTGCCCGTGTGCGCTGGTGATTTCTACCCCTGTGACCATCGTCAGCGGCCTGGCTGCTGCCGCGCGCAAGGGTATCCTGATCAAGGGCGGCGTCTACCTGGAAGGGGGCCGCAAGCTGGACTTCCTGGCCTTGGACAAGACCGGCACCCTCACCCACGGCAAGCCGGTGCAAACCGATGCAAAGGTACTCGACCCGCTGTTCGAAGGCCGCGCCCAGGCACTGGCGGCCAGCCTGGCCGACCGCTCCGACCACCCGGTTTCAGCTGCCATTGCGCAGTTTGGCAAGGCGCAGGGGCTGGCCCTGAGTGAGGTCAGCGGCTTCGCCGCCCTGGCGGGGCGGGGCGTGCGCGGCGACATCTACGGCCACACCTACCACCTGGGCAACCATCGCCTGGTGGAGGAGCTAGGCCTGTGCTCGCCGCAGCTCGAAGCGCAACTGGATGAACTTGAGCGTCAGGGCAAGACCGTGGTGCTGTTGCTCGACCGTTCTGGCCCGCTGGCGCTGTTTGCCGTGGCCGACACGGTCAAGGACACCAGCCGCCAGGCCATCGCCGAGTTGCACGCGCTGGGCATCAAGACTGTGATGCTGACCGGCGACAATCCGCATACCGCCCAGGCCATCGCTGCCCAGGTCGGCATCGACCGGGCCGAGGGCAACCTGTTGCCTGCCGACAAACTGACCACCATCGAGCAGCTGTATGCCCAGGGCCACCGGGTGGGCATGGTGGGGGACGGCATCAACGATGCGCCGGCCCTGGCCCGTGCCGAGATCGGGTTTGCCATGGCCGCTGCCGGTACCGACACCGCCATCGAGACCGCCGACGTGGCGCTGATGGATGACGACTTGCGCAAAATCCCGGCGTTCGTCAGGCTGTCGCGCCAAAGTGCGGCGATCCTGACGCAGAACATCGTTCTGGCGTTGGGCATCAAGGCCATATTCCTGGCGATCACCTTTGCCGGCATGGCCACCCTGTGGATGGCGGTGTTCGCCGACATGGGCGTCAGCCTGCTGGTGGTGTTCAACGGTCTGCGCCTGTTGCGCAAATGAGGTCATGCAATGCTGAGCGCCGAGCTCAAAGCTTTCTACATGGTGGCCCGCCTGGGCAGCATCACCTTGGCGGCGAAGAAGCTTGGGCTTAGCCAGCCGACGGTGACCACGCAGGTCCGTAACCTGGAGAGCCAGTACGCGGTAGAGCTGTTCTACCGCGGTGGCCGGCGCCTGGTGTTGAGCGAGGAGGGCGTGCGCCTGCTGCCGATGGTCAAGGCGCTGCTGCAGCAGGAGGCCGACATCGAGTTCGAACTGCGCAACAGCGGCCACTCCCAGGGTAGCCTGCGTATTGCCGCCACCGCGCCTTATTACATCCTCGACCTGGTCAAGATCTTCCGCGAGCGCCTGCCCCAGGTGGAAGTGGCGGTCGAGATTGGCAACTCACAGCAGGTGCTGGAGATGCTCGAGGATTACCGTGTGGATATCGCCGCATCGTCGCAGTTGCTTGAAGACGCCCGCCTGGTACGGCGCGTGCTGGGCACCGACCCGCTGGTGGTGGCCATGCATCGCAATCATCCGTTGGCGCACCGCCAGGCGGTGTCCATCGACGTGGTGGCGGGGCACTGCCTGCTGATGCGCGAAAAGGGCTCGACCACTCGCAAGCTGACCGAACAGATGATGGCGGACGCCGGTGTGAAGGCCTCGGCGTTGCTGGAGATCGGCAGCCGCGAGTCGATCCGCGAGGCGGTGTTGCGCAATATCGGCATCAGCGTGATTGCCCGGCACGAGGTGCCGCACAACCCGGAGTTGCGAGTGCTGACGCTGGATAATGCACCGCTGATGCACGAGTACCTGTACTGCCTGAAGGAGCGGCGCCAGGCCCGACTGCCGGCGGCTTTCCTAGGGGTGGCGCAGGAAGTGGTGGGTTCACGGTTCTAGATGTGCGGCGGCCCTATCGCCGGCAAGCCCACTCCCACAGGTAGCCCACTGGCTTGGAGAGCTGTGGTGAACCTGTGGGAGCCGGCTTGCCGGCGATAGGGCCTCCAGGCCACTACAAAGTCTGCCTATACCACTATCACCCGCTTTTGCCTGAACGCCACAGAACCTTCGCACAGCCTTCCTAGCATGGCCCCATCCGTTCGATGAGGCCTTGCCATGAACCCCGCTACCCCAGGCGCACACATGAAAGTGCGCGGCATCCACAAGCGTTTCGGCGCCTTCACGGCGCTGAACGATGTCTCCCTGGATATCGCCGCCGGCGAACTGGTCTGCCTGCTCGGCCCTTCGGGTTGCGGCAAGACCACCCTGCTGCGCTGCATCGCCGGGCTTGAGCGCCAGGACCGTGGTGAGCTGTACATCGGCGAGCGCGATATCTCCGAACTGCCGCCCCAGGCCCGTGACTACGGCATCCTGTTCCAGTCCTATGCGCTGTTCCCCAACCTCACCGTCGAAGCCAATATCGCCTACGGCCTGGCCGGCAGCAGCCGTGACCAGAGCCGCCAGCGTGTGGCCGAAATGCTCGAACTGGTGGGCCTGGCCGGTAGCGAAAAGAAATACCCCGGCCAGCTCTCCGGTGGCCAGCAGCAACGCGTGGCCCTGGCCCGCGCGCTGGCTCCGTCGCCTTCGCTGCTGTTGCTCGATGAGCCGATGTCGGCGCTGGATGCGCGTGTGCGTGAGCACCTGTGCACCGAGTTGCGCCAGTTGCAGCGCCAACTGGGCATCACCACGCTGATGGTCACCCACAACCAGGACGAAGCCATGCTCATGGCCGACCGCATCGCAGTGATGAACAACGGCCAGGTCGAGCAATACGCCACGCCGCAGGAGATCTACGATCAACCGGCCACGCCGTTCGTTGCCGAATTCGTCGGCCAGGGCAACTGGCTACCGTTCCAGCGCAATGGCGATAGCCATGCCCAGGTTGGCGCCATGCGCATGCGCCTGGCCCCCGGTGCGCCGCGTGCCAGCAGCGGCCGCTTGTTCTGCCGCCCGGAGGCGATCACCGTCAACCCGGTGATGCACGAAGAAAACCTGTTCCCGGCCAAGGTCCACGAAATCACTTTCCTCGGTAACCGCTGCCGCATGAGCTTCGAACTCGAAGCCCTGCCAGGGCATTCCCTGCTGGCCGAGCTGACCCCAGAAGCCATGCCGCGCCTGGGCTCGCAGGACATCTGGGTGGCGCTGCCGCCGCAGAGCCTGCAGGTGTTTGCCTGAGATGGCCGCGCCAATGTCCCTGCCGCTCACCCAGGCCAAGCCCGCAGCGCGCAATGATGTCGCGCTGGGTGATCGGCTGTTCGTCGTCGGTGGCAAGAGCCTGCTGCTGATTCTGCTATTGCTGGCGGTGCTGATGCCATTGCTGGCGATCTTCTGGCGTGGCTTCAGTGGCGACGCCGGCCAGGGCGGCGGCCTGCTGGCGGCCCGTGAACTGTTTGCCAGCGAGAACTTCCACTGGCTGCTCGGCAATAGCCTGTCGGTGGCCTTCACCGTTGCCGCGATTGTGGTACCGCTGGCGTATCTGTTCGCTTACGCCCTGCAGCGCACGCTGATCCCGGCCAAGGGCGTGTGGCGGGGGATTTCGCTGCTGCCGCTGCTGGCGCCATCGATGTTGCCCGCCATTGCGCTGGTCTATCTGTTCGGTAACCAAGGGCTGCTGCGCGGGCTGCTCAGCGACAACATCTATGGCTTCTGGGGCATCGTCCTGGGCGAAGCCATCTACACCTTTCCGCATGCGCTGATGATCCTGCTCTCGGCCTTGTCGCTGGCCGATGCCCGCCTGTTCGATGCTGCCTCCAGCATGGGCGCCGGGCCGTGGCGGGCGTTTCGCAGCATTACCTGGCCGGCTACGCGCCAGGCCGTGTTCGCGGCGTTCTGCCTGGTGTTCACCCTCACCATCACCGACTTCGGAGTACCTGTGGTGGTCGGTGGCGATTATCAGGTGCTGGCGCTGGAGGCCTATAAAGCGGTGGTCGGCCAGCAGCAGTTCGGCCGTGGCGCGTTGATCGGCATGGTGCTGCTGGTGCCCGCCTTGCTGAGCTTTGCCGTCGACGCCTGGCTGCGCCGCCGCCAAGGCGATGCCATGAGCGGCCGTGCCCAGGCGTTCGAGCCCAAGCCCTCGCGCAGCCGTGATGCCTGCTACCTGGCCATCGTGATGCTGGTATGCGCAGTGCTGCTCGGGGTGATCGGCATGGCGGTGTACTCGTCGTTGGTGACCTTCTGGCCTTACAACATGACCTTGTCGCTCAAGCACTACATGTTCGAGGACACCGCAGGGGGTGGCTGGCTGGCGTATCGCAACAGCGTGACCATGGCCATCGGCACGGCGCTGATCGGCAGCCTGGTGATCTTTGCGGGTGCCTACCTGATGGAGAAGACCCAGGGCCAGCGGCTGCTCAACCAAGCCCTGCGCCTGCTCAGCTTCATCCCCATGGCCGTGCCGGGGCTGGTGCTGGGCCTGGGTTATGTCTTCTTCTTCAACCTCAACGGCAACCCGTTGCACGTGTTCTACGGCAGCATGGGGCTGCTGGTGGTGTGCACCATCGCCCATTACCTGACCACTGCGCAGATGACCGCCACCACCGCGCTGCGCCAGCTCGACGGTGAGTTCGAGGCCGCCGCGCTGTCGCTCAAGGCGCCGCTGTACAAGCATTTCGTGCGGGTCACCGTGCCGATCTGCCTGCCCGCGTTGCTGGACATCATCCGCTACCTGTTCGTCTCGGCGATGACCACCGTCTCGGCAGCGATATTCCTGTATAGCCCAGACACCATCCTTGCCGCCGTCGCCGTGCTGAACATGGACGATGCCGGCAACGTCGGCGGCGCTGCCGCCATGTCCACTCTGATTCTGCTGACCAGCGCCGCTGCCTCCTTGTTGCTGGCCGGTGCATCCCGCGGCCTGCTGCGCCGCTCCCAGGCCTGGCGCCAGCGCGCGCCTGGCCATTGACCGACTGCCCACACTGACAGGAACCGCATCATGTTCAAGCCCCTCGCACTTGCCGCTGCCGTATCCGCCTTATTCAGCCTGCAGGCTTCGGCCGCCAGCACGCAGCTGACCGTCTACACCGCCCTGGAAGCCGAGCAGCTCAGGAGCTACAAGCAAGCCTTCGAAAAGGCCAACCCGGACATCGAGATCAAGTGGGTGCGTGACTCCACCGGCATCATCACGGCCAAGCTGCTGGCCGAGAAAGACCGCCCGCAGGCTGACGCGGTGTGGGGCCTGGCTGCTTCCAGCCTGGCCATTCTCGACCAGAATGGCATGCTCGAAGCCTACGCACCGAAGGACCTTGCGAAGATCTCCGCCAACTACCGCGACGCCGCCAACCCGCCGGCCTGGGTCGGCATGGACGTGTGGGCGGCGACCATCTGCTTCAACACCATCGAGGCCGAGAAGCAGGGCCTGAGCAAACCGGTGAGCTGGCAGGACCTGACCAAGCCGGAGTACAAGGGCAAGATCGTCATGCCCAACCCGGCCTCGTCCGGCACCGGCTTCCTGGACGTGAGCGCCTGGCTGCAGACCTTCGGCGAACCGCAGGGCTGGGCCTACATGGACGCTCTGCACCAGAACATCGGCCAGTATGTCCATTCCGGTTCCAAGCCGTGCAAGCTGGCGGCGGCGGGCGAATTCCCCATCGGTATTTCGTTCGAGTATCCGGCCGTGCAGCTCAAGCGCCAGGGTGCCCCGTTGGACATCGTATTGCCCAAGGAAGGGCTAGGCTGGGAGATCGAGGCGACCGCGCTGATCAAAGGCTCGCCGAAGGCCGAAGCCGCCAAGCGCCTGGCCGACTTCTCGGCAAGCCCTGCGGCCATGGAGCTGTACAAGGAAAACTTCGCCGTGCTCGCCGCCCCGGGTATCGCCAAGCCGCAGACCGAGCTGCCGGCCGACTATGAACAGCGGCTGATCAAGAACGATTTCGCCTGGGCCTCGAGGCACCGTGACGAGATCCTGGCCGAGTGGCGCAAGCGCTATGACGGCAAGTCGGAGAAGGTCGCTCAGCAGTAATTGGCCGACGGACGATATCCCGGCTGCCTGAGCCAATTTCTTCGCGGGCGAGCCCCCTCCCGTAGGAGCGGGCTTGCCCGCGAAGAGGCCCTGACAGGCCCCTCAAATCTGTAAAACCAGTGCCTCCAGCTGTTCCTGCCGCTCAGCCTGATTCACCCGCGCCCCCGGGTTGAGCGTCGACCACTGCGGATGCGCCCGCGCCTTGTTCAAAGCCTCGGGCAGCTTGCCTTCGCGCCAGGCTTTTTCATCCAGCTCACCGAGGCGAATGCTGTTCTGCGCGGCATGCCCACGGCGGTCCAGCGCAGCCATCAACTGTTGCTGGCGCAGGGCCAACAGCCGCAGCACTGTATCGTCCACGGTCAGCTCCCGCTGCCCCTTCAGTTTCCCCATCAGCCGTGAGCCATAATTGCGTGCGGTCTGCAGCGCTCCCCCGGCAATGGCGCCGGCCAGCGCGGCAGCCCCTAGCGTCAGGCCGCCGACCAGCAAGTCGACGCCCGCTCCGGCCGCAGCCCCCGCCGCCACGCCGCTGCCCAGGCGTACGCCGAGCAACTTCAACGTTTCCGGGTTGAACAAGTCATCGCCCCAGCGCCCGTCCAGCAACGGCAGGTCAGCGGCATTGGCATCCTCGCGGCGAAACGCATAGAGCTTGAGCAACGCTTCTACACAGCGCTGTTCACGCTGGCGTACGTCCTGGCGCAGTGCTTCGATAGCCTGGGCCTCGGCAGCAGGTTCGGCTGCAACGCTGCGCCGGCAAGCGGCGCAGTCCAGCAGCAACTCGGCGATCAGCCGCTTGCCGCTTTGTTGGCGGGCGAGGCGTTGCGCCTGTTGGTCGTCGATCAACCGTTGCAGGGCCGGGCGGGCGTCCTCCAGCAGCAAGGCCAGGCTTTCGTAAAGGCGGCGTTCGCCATCTTCCGGGGGCGCCACGCTGTCGAACCGCACCAGCGCATGCAGGCCCAGGCGGGCCAGGGCATCACGCCATTCGGGCTCGCGGTGCTGGCTGCTGGCGACGAAGTTGAGCACTGGCAGCAGCGGTTTGCCGCAACTGGCCAGCACTTCCAGTTCGTCGCGGTACTTGGCCAGCACCGGCTCGCGGGCGTCGATCACATACAGGCCGGCGTTGCTGGCCAGCAGCTGGCGCAGCACCTTGGCCTCCTGCTCGAAGCGCTGGCGCGCCTCGCTGCCTTGCAGAAAGCGCTCCAGGCGGGCCGGGCCGTCGAGGCGCTCGCCCGGGCGCTCCAGGCGCTCCAGGTAATCGAGCAGGGCAATGGCATCTTCCAGGCCAGGGGTGTCGTAGAGTTCGAGCAGCGCTTCGCCGTCCACCGACAGGCGTGCGCCTTCGACGTGGCGAGTGGTGCTTGGGCGATGGGACACCTCGCCGAAGCCCACATCGCGGGTAAGCGTGCGCAGCAACGAGGTCTTGCCGACATTGGTGTGGCCGACCACGGCCAGTTTCAGCGGCTCAGTCATGGCCATGCTCCAGCCAGGTCAGCGGTGAGGTTTCAGCGTGGGGCAGGCCGAGGCGGTCCAGTGCTTCGTGCCAGTCGCCCAGGCGCTCGGCGTTCAGGGCCTGGCCGGGTGCCGCCTGCAGTAACCAGATGCGCGTGGCTGCGGCGTTGCGTGCCAGCTCCGCCAGCAATGCCAGGCTGCCACGGTCGGGCGAGCGGCGGGGGTCGCAGGCGATGGCCAGGCGCGCCGGGGGGAAGCGGCTGAGCTGTTCCAGCAGGCGATTGCGCGATTCGCGGCTGTCGAGCACACCGGCATCGGTCACACTTTTGGGTAGCGCAGGTGGCCATGGGCGCTGGTCGTCCAGCTCCAGCCCGACCAGCAGGGCACCGCTGCTGCCGGTTTCCAACTGCCCGGCCTGGAACTGCGGCAGGGTTTGCGGGGCTGCGTCCTGCACGCCGATACGCTCACTGCGTGGCATCAGTGCTTCGCGCAGTTGGGCGTAACCGGGCAGGCTGAGGTCCAGGGCCAGGCGTTCACGGCCCTGGCGCCAGCGCCACAGGCACAGCCCGGCCAGTACCAGGCGCGGCAGCAGGCCATACACCAGTACCACGCCGAGCAGCCAACTGGCCCAGGCCTGGCGGGCCACATCCAGGGCTGGCAGGGTGTCGCCGCTGGTGCGGATCATGCTCTCGTCCGGCACGGCAAAGCCGAGCAGCGAGGGCAGCGCGCCGAGGGTTTGGGTCAGGTGCACAAAGGGCTCTGCAGCGAGCAGGGTGGTTTCCCAGACGAAGCCATAGCGCCGGGTGGCAAGCAGCGCCAGCAGCAGCGCCAGCCCACTGAGCATGGCCAGGGCCCATAAGCTGTGCACCAGCAGGCCCAACAGCCAACGGTTCAGGCGCTGGCGTTGCAACAGCACCAGCAGTGCTGGCGCCAGGTGCGCGGCCTTGGCATCGCGGGCAAAACATTCGCTCAGCCACAACCACAGGCGCCCAAGGCTGGCGCCGTGTTCGCCGCTCAAGATAAGGCCCGCAGCCCAACCCAGCAGCATCAGCAGGTTCAGCCCGAGCAGGCTGCCCAACGCCCAGAATACGTTGACCGGCCGCTGCCCATCGCCAAGGGCGGCAAAGGCCAGGCCTGCGCCGCTGATCACGGCCAGCAGCAGCAACGCCAGCAGCGCCAGGCGCGCGCCTTGCTTCCAGTGAAGCAGGGCGGTGGTCATGCCGTCACGTTCGGCCAGGAACAGTGCGCGCGCCTCTATGCGCGTGGCCAGGTCGCCACCCTGTTGGCGTGCGTGGCGGTTGGCTTCCTGGTCCTCCAGGGGGCCGGCGTGTTCCTCGCGCAGGCGTACCGCTTCGGTGAGCCAGCGCGTGTCCAGTGGAGTCGGTCCAGTCACAAGGTCTTCCATTGCACGGTTCAGGGCAGAAGCATAACCCACACTGAAAAAGGGAGTGTTCGCCAGTGAGTTCTCGACGGTTAGCTAGATATCTTCACCGGGTTGTTTGGTATTCTCGCCACCATGAAAAAGCCACTACCCCTCTGCCTCATTGCTGCCATTGGTGCGAACCGTGTGATTGGCATCGAAAACCGTATGCCCTGGCATTTGCCGGGGGATTTCAAATTTTTCAAAGCTCAGACTATGGGCAAGCCGATCATCATGGGACGCAAAACTTGGGAGTCCCTAGGGCGGCCTTTGCCCGGTCGATTGAATATTGTTGTGAGTCGTCAACCGGGCCTCAATCTCGAGGGTGCGCAGGTGCAACCCTCATTAGCTGCGGCAATTGATTTGGCAGATCACTGGGCGAGAGAAACTGGTGTAGATGAGCTGATGCTTATTGGCGGGGCACAATTGTATGGCCAAGCCCTGGAGCAGGGTCTGGTAGATAGGATGTATCTGACTCAAGTCGACTATGCTCCAGAAGGAGATGCTTGGTTTCCTCGTGTCGACGATTCTGAATGGGAAATCACTTCTCAAGAGCATCAGCCTGCCGAAGCTGATGCTCCCAGTTACCACTTCGAGGTTTGGGAGCGACGTTAAATCAATTGGGGCCGCATTAGCGGCCCCAGCTGTTTCAGGAGTGGCTCAGCTCGGCGTGCTCATCGTCAGCCAGCACAGCCTTGTCGGTCTCCTTCAGCAGTTGGCTGGTCACCACGCCTGCGGTCATCGAGCCATTGACGTTCAACGCCGTGCGGCCCATGTCGATCAACGGCTCGACCGAAATCAGCAGGGCCACCAGTTCTACCGGCAGGCCCATGGCTGGCAGCACGATCAGCGCCGCGAAGGTTGCACCACCGCCCACGCCGGCAACGCCTGCCGAGCTGAGTGTGACGATGGCCACCAAGGTTGCGATCCACAGCGGGTCGAAGGTGTCGATGCCCACTGCCGGGGCCACCATCACCGCCAGCATCGCCGGGTACAGGCCCGCGCAGCCGTTCTGGCCAATGGTCGTACCGAACGATGCGCTGAAGCTGGCGATCGACTGAGGCACGCCCAGGCGACGGGTCTGCGCCTCAATGTTCAGCGGGATGCTGGCCGCACTGGAGCGGCTGGTGAAGGCGAAGGTCAGCACCGGCCACACCTTGCGGAAGAAGCGCAGCGGGCTGACGCCGGTGGCAGCGAGGATGATGCCGTGCACCACGAACATCAGGCCCAGGCCGATGTACGACACCACCACGAAGCTGCCCAGTTTGAGGATGTCATCCAGGTTGGAGCTGGCCACGACCTTGGTCATCAGCGCCAGCACGCCGTACGGGGTAAGTTTCATCACCACGCGCACCAGGCGCATCACCCAGGCTTGCAGGGTGTCGATGGCCGACAGGGCACGCTGGCCTTTCTCGGCATCGTCCTTGATCAATTGCAGCGCGGCCAGGCCGACGAACACGGCGAAGATCACCACGCTGATGATCGAGGTTGGCTTGGCCCGTGCCAGGTCGCCCACCGGGTTGCTGGGGATGAACGACAGCAGCAATTGCGGGATGTTGAGGTCCGCGACCTTGCCCGCGTAATCACTGTGGATAACTTGCATGCGCGCGCTTTCCTGGGCGCCGGCGACCAAACCTTCGGCGCTAAGGCCGAACAGGTTGGTCAGCACGATGCCGATCAGCGCGGCGATGGCGGTGGTCAGCAGCAGCGTGCCGATGCTCAGCACGCTGATGCGGCCGAGCGATGAAGCATTGTGCAAGCGCGCCACGGCGCTGAGGATCGAGGCGAAGATCAGCGGCATGACGATCATCTGCAGCAGGCCGACGTAGCCGTTACCGACCAGGTCGAGCCAGCCGATGGTGGCTTTCAGTACCGGGTGGCCAGCACCGTAAATGGTGTGCAGCACCAGGCCGAAACCTACGCCCAGTGCCAGGCCGAGCAGGACCTTCTTGGCCAGGCTCCAGTCGGTACGGCGGGTTTGCGCCAGGCCCAGCAGCAGGGCCAGGAACGCCAGCAGGTTGAGAGACAGCGGCAGGTTCATTGAAGCTCCAGGAAAAAGCAGAAGAGGCATCGCCTCTGTGAGCGATTGCGAACGGAAATGCTAACAGCCTGAAAAGAAACGAATTTATACCCAAAAGTAATTTGCTTAGTCGTTTATGGAATAACAAGTTGTCGCAGATAGCAATGCACACGACGTTTACAACTTTATGAACGTCGCTGTGGCGTCCCGCTTGGCTGAGACATTGGTCTAGTTTTTCCCGATCATTTCAGGAGATTCGCACATGACGTTCGCTCCGAAAGCCTTGGCCGTCGCTTTGTCGCTGCTGTTCAGTATCGAAACCTGGTCGACCGAACTTACCCATTGGCCTGCCGAGGCGGCCAAGCAGCTCGACACGATGATTGCCGCCAATGCCAACCAGGGTCACTACGCGGTGTTCGACATGGACAACACCAGCTACCGCTACGACCTTGAGGAAGCGCTGCTGCCGTTCATGGAAAACAAAGGGCTGCTGAGCCGGGACAAGCTCGACCCGTCGCTGAAGCTGATCCCATTCAAGGACGCCGCGGAGCACAAGGAGAGTCTGTTCAGTTATTACTACCGCCTGTGCGAACTCGACGACATGGTCTGCTACCCGTGGGTTGCCCAGGTTTTTTCGGGTTTTACCCTCAAAGAACTCAAAGTTCAGGTCGATGAGCTGATGGCTTCCACCAGGCCAATCCCCACCACCTACTCAGAAGGGGATCAGGTCAAACCCATCGAAGTGCAGCCACCCAAGGTCTTCACCGGCCAGACCGAGCTGTTCAACAAGCTGATGGAGAACGGCATCGAGGTCTACGTGATCTCTGCTGCCTCCGAAGAGTTGGTGCGGATGGTCGCCTCGGACCCCAAATACGGCTACAACGTGAAGCCTGAGAACGTGATCGGCGTCAGCCTGCTGCTCAAGGACCGCGCCAGCGGCCAGTTGACCACGGCACGCAAGCAGATCACTGCAGGGCATTACGATGCCAAGGCCAACGAAGGCCTGGAGCTGACCCCTTACCTGTGGACCCCGGCGACCTGGATGGCGGGCAAGCAAGCGGCAATCCTCACCTACATCGATGAATGGAAAAAACCCGTGCTGGTTGGCGGCGACACCCCGACCAGCGATGGCTATATGCAATTCCATGGTGTGGATGTGGGCAAGGGCGGCATCCACCTGTGGATAAACCGCAAGGCCAAGTACATGGACCAGTTGAACGGGATGATCGCCAAGAACGCAGCGGCCCAGGCGAAGGAAGGGTTGCCGGTGACGGCCGACAAGAACTGGGTGATCGTGACGCCGGAGCAGATTCAGTAGGCCGTTTGCCGCCTGTAGCGGCGCCATCGCCGGCAAGCCGGCTCCCACAGCTAATCACAGTATTTGAAGGCTGTGGAGTACCTGTAGGAGCCGGCTTGCCGGCGATAGGGCCGGAACAGGCATAAAAAAACCGGCGCTCAGGGCGCCGGTTCTTCATTCACACCAGAAGTGCCTCACAGTCCTTCGAGCATGGCCTTGTTACGCACAGCACCCTTGTCGGCACTGGTCGCCAGCAGTGCGTAGGCCTTCAGTGCGGTGGTCACCTTGCGCGGGCGCACTTCGGCCGGTTTCCAGCCTTTTTTGTCCTGCTCGGCACGGCGCGCAGCCAGCTCTTCGTCGCTGACCTGCAGGTTGATCGAGCGGTTAGGGATATCGATCAACACCTTGTCGCCGTCGCGCACCAGGCCGATGGCGCCGCCAGCAGCGGCTTCCGGCGAAGCGTGGCCGATCGACAGGCCGGAAGTACCGCCCGAGAAGCGGCCGTCGGTGAGCAGGGCGCAGGCTTTGCCCAGGCCTTTGGATTTCAGGTACGACGTCGGGTAGAGCATCTCCTGCATGCCCGGGCCGCCCTTCGGGCCTTCATAACGGATGATGACGATGTCGCCAGCTTTGACTTCGTCGGCGAGGATGCCGCGCACGGCGCTGTCCTGGCTTTCGAAGATCTTCGCGTTGCCTTCGAACACGTGGATCGACTCATCCACACCGGCGGTTTTCACCACGCAGCCGTCGAGGGCAATGTTGCCGTACAGCACGGCCAGGCCGCCTTCTTGCGAATAGGCGTGCTCGAAGCTGCGGATGCAGCCGTTTTCACGGTCGTCGTCGAGGGTTTCCCAACGGGTCGACTGGCTGAAGGCCGTCTGGGTCGGGATGCCCGCCGGGCCTGCCTTGAAGAAGGTGTGCACGGCTTCGTCATCGGTCTGGGTGATGTCCCACTTGGCGATGGCTTCTTCCATGCTGGCGCTGTGCACGGTCGGCAGGTCGGTGTGCAACAGGCCGCCACGGGCCAGCGAGCCGAGGATGCTGAAGATGCCGCCGGCGCGGTGGACGTCTTCCATGTGGTACTTCTGGATGTTCGGCGCCACTTTGCACAGCTGCGGCACCTTGCGCGACAGGCGGTCGATGTCACGCAGGTCGAATGCCACCTCGCCTTCCTGGGCTGCGGCCAGCAGGTGCAGGATGGTGTTGGTCGAACCGCCCATGGCGATGTCGAGCATCATGGCGTTTTCGAACGCCTTGAAGTTGGCGATGCTGCGCGGCAGTACCGACTCGTCGTTCTCGCCGTAGTAGCGCTTGCACAGCTCGACGATGGTGCGGCCGGCAGTAAGGAACAGCTGCTCACGGTCGGCGTGGGTGGCCAGGGTCGAACCGTTGCCCGGCAGGGCCAGGCCCAGTGCTTCGGTCAGGCAGTTCATCGAGTTGGCGGTGAACATGCCCGAGCAGGAACCGCACGTCGGGCAGGCGCTGCGCTCGTACTCGGCTACCTTCTCGTCGGACGCCGTGGAGTCGGCGGCGATCACCATTGCGTCGACCAGGTCCAGGCCGTGGCTGGCCAGCTTGGTCTTGCCGGCTTCCATCGGGCCGCCGGAGACGAAAATTACCGGAATGTTCAGGCGCAGGGCGGCCATCAGCATGCCGGGGGTGATCTTGTCGCAGTTGGAAATGCACACGATGGCGTCGGCGCAGTGCGCGTTGACCATGTATTCCACGGCGTCGGCGATGATTTCGCGGCTGGGCAGGGAATACAGCATGCCGTCATGGCCCATGGCGATGCCGTCGTCGACCGCAATGGTGTTGAATTCCTTGGCCACGCCACCGGCGCGTTCGATTTCGCGGGCAACCAGCTGGCCCAGGTCCTTCAGGTGCACGTGCCCCGGGACGAACTGGGTGAACGAGTTGGCGATGGCGATGATCGGTTTCTTGAAATCGTCGTCCTTCATGCCGGTGGCGCGCCACAGGGCACGGGCGCCGGCCATGTTGCGGCCGTGGGTGGAAGTCTTGGAACGGTAATCAGGCATGAAGCACTCCTGGCGGCTTGATCTGGTCACAAAAAAGGGAAGTGAGCTTCTCTTGTCCTATGCGCCTTAGGCCGGTTGCCACTGGCACGGATGGGGCCGAAAACATCACGGGATCGCCGTGTGCTCGACCAGAGCTCATAAACCCGCCGGGGATGACTGGCGATGAATAGCCCGATTCTACACCGCTGGCGCGGCGAGGGAATGGCGATGTGTCTGGCGGTAGCTTTGGCCGCATGGCCGGTAGTGTGTAGGACGGTTCTGAAACGCTGTGCCAGGGGCTGACCTGCAGGCCCAAGCCTGACTATGATCCGCCCGCCGCATGTGCGGCTTCACGAGATACCACCTCAATGGACCTTCCCAGTTTCAGTTCATACCGAACTCGCAAATTGGCACTGAGCGCGCCGCCGCCAGGGCTTCCGAAGGCTTGAGCCCGCGTGGCTGAGGTTTGCGGGTGCCTGCGTCGGCGCCTGGAGAACTTCATGCAACATCTGTCCGACACCCTCGTTTCCCCACTCGACCTGCGCCAGGCTGCCCAGGCGCGACGCGACGATTTTCTTCACCCTGAAGGCTACCCCGAAGGCACGGCGGGTTACCTGATGACCAGCGAGTATTCCTGCCTGGACGCCGGCCTCAGCGCCAGCCAGGCCATCGACATGCTGCGCCGCGAGGCCGCCGATGCCGAAACCATCTATCAATCCTACGTGCTCGACGGGCAGCGCAACCTGCTGGGTACGCTGTCCCTGCGCGAGCTGATCCTGGCCGCGCCGGATGCACCGATCGAGCAGATCATGGTGCACAAGGTCATCTGCGTCTGTACCTCGACGCGCCAGGAGGAGGTGGCCCGGTTGATCCGCAAGCATGATCTGTTGGCCGTGCCGGTGCTGGACGAAGCCGGGCGGCTGGTGGGCCTGGTGACCTGCGACGATGCACTCGACGTGGTCGTCGAGGAGGCTACCGAGGACTTCCACAAGGGCGCATCCATTACCAGCCACGTCGGCAACCTCAGGCATGCCACTGTCAGCCTGCTGTACCGCAAGCGGGTGTTCTGGCTGGTGCTGCTGGTGTTCGGCAATTTGTTCTCGGGGGCCGGGATAGCGGCATTCGAGGACACCATCGCTGCGCACATCGTGCTGGTGTTCTTCCTGCCGCTGCTGGTGGATAGCGGCGGTAATGCCGGGGCGCAGTCGGCCACCTTGATGGTGCGGGGCCTGGCGACGGGCGAGGTGGTCATGCGTGACTGGCTGCGCATGCTGGGGCGTGAATGCGGCGTGGCGCTGGCGCTGGGCGGCACCATGGCGGTGGCAGTGGCATCGCTGGGTGCGCTGCGAGGCGGGGCGGACATTGCAGTGATCGTTGCCAGCAGCATGCTGGTGATCGTGTTGCTGGGCAGCCTGATTGGCATGAGCCTGCCGTTCATGTTCACCAAGCTCAAGCTCGACCCGGCGACGGCCAGCGGGCCGCTGGTGACCTCGATCGCCGACGCGGCGGGGGTGCTGGTGTACTTCGCGATCGCTTCGTACGTGCTGGATATCTGAGATGGCCCTGGGGCTGCACGGCAGCCCCCAGGGTTCGCTGATCAGCTGTTGGGCAGCAACCGGCAGGTGATGCTCTTGATGTAGCGGGTTTCGGCGATCGCCGGGTGTACCGGGTGGTCCGGGCCCTGACCACCGCGCTCGAGCAGTTGCAGGTTGCGGTCCAGGTGGCGGGCGCTGGTCAGCAGAATGTTGTTCAGGTCGTCCTCAGGCAGGTGCATGGAGCACGAGGCGCTGACCAGGATGCCGTCCTTGGTCAGCATGCGCATGGCCTGTTCGTTGAGGCGACGGTAGGCCGCTTCACCGTTTTTCAGGTCTTTCTTGCGCTTGATGAACGCGGGTGGGTCGGCAATGATCACGTCGAAGCGCTCTTCGGCGGCCTTCAGCTCGCGCAGCGCCTCGAACACGTCGCCTTCGATGCAGGTCACTCTTTCGCTGATGCCGTTGAGCGTGGCGTTGCGCTCGACGCCGTCCAGGGCAAAGCCCGAAGCATCAACGCAGAACACTTCGCTGGCGCCGAAAGCGCCGGCCTGCACGCCCCAGCCACCGATGTAGCTGAACAGGTCGAGCACACGCTTGCCTTTGACGTAGGGTGCCAGGCGCGCACGGTTCATGCGGTGGTCATAGAACCAGCCGGTTTTCTGCCCTTCGCGCACCGGGGCTTCGAACTTGACGCCGTTCTCTTCCAGCGCGACCCAGTCCGGCACTTCGCCATAGACGGTTTCGACATAGCGCGGCAGGCCTTCGGCATCACGCGCGGCGGAGTCGTTCTTGAACAGGATGCCGCTAGGCTTGAGGACCTGGACCAGGGCGGCGATCACGTCGTCCTTGTGCAACTCCATGGTGGCTGAGGCCAGCTGGACCACGAGAATGTCGAAGAAGCGGTCGACCACCAGGCCCGGCAGCAGGTCGGAGTCGCCGTAGACCAGGCGGTAGCACGGCTTGTCGAACAGGCGCTCACGCAGCGACAGTGCGACGTTGAGGCGGTGCACCAGCAGCGACTTGTCCAGCGGCAGCTTGATGTCGCGCGACAGCAGGCGGGCGCAGATCAGGTTGTTCGGGCTCAGGGCCACGATACCCAGCGGCTTGCCGTTGGCAGCCTCGAGAACCGCCTGTTGACCGGCCTGGAAGCCTTGCAGCGGGGTCGCGGTAACATCGACTTCGTTGCTGTAGACCCACAGGTGGCCGGCGCGCAGGCGGCGGTCGGCATTGGCTTTGAGGCGAAGGCTGGGCAGGGACATGACGTCGCTCCGGGAAAAAAGAGCGGGAGTATAGCGTGTTGGCCTGTGGATCGGTGCAGGGCACGACAAAGTGCTGGCACCTGCGCTGGCAAGCGCGCGCTCACAGGGACTGCAGCACAGCCCCTGGGTTAGAATCCCCGGTCCCCAACGAGTGTGTACGCATGTCCCAAGAACTCAGCGCCGAACAGATCCAGCAAGCCTTGCAAGGCATTACCATTCCGCCGCAGCCGCAGATCATGGTCGACCTGCAGTTCGAGCAGTACATGCCCGACCCGGACCTGGAAACCATCGCCAAGCTGATTTCCCAAGACCCGGGCCTGTCCGGTGCACTGCTCAAGTTGGTCAACTCGCCGCATTTCGGCCTGGCCAACAAGATCGGCTCGATCCAGCGCGCGGTAAACCTGCTGGGCAGCCGCTCGATCATCAACCTGATCAATGCCCAGTCGATCAAGGGCGAGATGTGCGACGAGACCATCGTCACCCTCAACCGCTTTTGGGACACCGCTCAGGATGTGGCCATGACCTGCCTTACGCTGGCCAAGCGCACCGGCCTGCAGGCGGCGGACGAGGCCTACACGCTGGGGCTGTTCCATGACTGTGGCGTGCCGCTGATGCTCAAGCGCTTCCCCAATTACATGGAGGTGCTGGAAGCGGCCTACGCCAAGGCCGACGCGGATACCCGTGTGGTCGATACCGAGAACCGCACCTTCAACACTAACCATTCGGTGGTCGGCTACTTCACAGCCAAGTCCTGGCGCCTGCCGGAGCACATCAGCTCGGCCATTGCCAACCACCACAACGCCTTGGCGGTGTTCCGCGAGGAATCGTCGCGCAACGCCCAGAGCCAACTAAAGCACCTGCTGGCGGTGCTGAAGATGGCCGAACACATCTGTGCGTCGTACCGGGTGTTGGGCAACCAGGGCGTCGACCACGAATGGAACGCAGTCGGCCCACTGGTACTCGACTATATCGGTTTGTCGGAGTACGACTTCGAGAACCTCAAACAGAACATTCGCGAATTGGGCGGGCATTGATTCATGCCGGAATTACCTGAAGTCGAAACGACCCGGCGCGGTATCGCGCCGCATCTGCAAGGCCAGCGCGTCAGCCGTGTGGTGGTGCGTGACCGGCGCTTGCGCTGGCCGATCCCGGAAGACCTGGATATCCGGTTGTCCGGGCAGCGGATCGTCAGCGTCGAGCGGCGCGCAAAGTACCTGCTGATCAATGCCGAGGTGGGTACCTTGATCAGCCACCTGGGGATGTCGGGCAACCTGCGCCTGGTGGAACTGGGAGTGCCAGCGGCCAAGCATGAGCACGTCGACATCGAACTGGAGTCGGGGTTGATGCTGCGCTACACCGACCCGCGCCGCTTTGGCGCCATGCTCTGGAGCCTCGACCCGCTCAACCACGAGTTGCTGTTGCGCCTGGGGCCAGAGCCGCTGACCGACCTGTTCGACGGTGAGCGCCTGTTCCAGCTGTCACGCGGGCGTTCGATGGCGGTCAAGCCGTTCATCATGGATAACGCGGTGGTGGTAGGGGTGGGCAACATCTACGCGACCGAAGCCTTGTTTGCCGCCGGTATCGACCCGCGCCGGGAAGCGGGCGGCATTTCGCGGGCGCGTTACCTGAAGCTGGCCCTCGAAATAAAGCGCGTGCTGGCAGCCGCCATCGAGCAGGGCGGCACCACCTTGCGCGACTTTATTGGCGGCGACGGGCAGCCGGGGTACTTCCAGCAGGAACTGTTCGTGTACGGCCGCGGCGGGATGCCGTGCAAGTTATGCGGGACGACCTTGCGCGAAGTGAAGCTGGGCCAGCGGGCCAGCGTCTATTGCCCGCGCTGCCAGCGCTGAAGCAACCGGCCCTGTCGTCGGCAAGCCGGTGACAGGGCCATCGCAAGCCAGAAGGGCTCAGTCCTTACCGGTAATCCGGCGGTACTTGGCCATCAGCTGTTCTTCGCTTTCCGGGTGCGCTTCATCCAGTGGGATGCAGTCGACCGGGCAGACCTGCTGGCATTGCGGCTCGTCATAGTGACCAACGCACTGGGTGCACAGGTTAGGGTCGATCACGTAGATCTCTTCGCCTTGGGAGATAGCCTCGTTCGGGCACTCGGGTTCGCAGACGTCGCAGTTGATGCAATCGTCGGTGATGATCAGGGACATGGGGACTCCGGCCGGGGCTCTTGGCCCGGGCATGTTCAACGCAATGGGCACAATTGTGCCGCATTCGCGCCCGCAGTGCACGCGGGCGCGATAATCAGCAGTCTGGCTTACTTCTTGAAGCGTTCAGTCAGTGCTTCAGCCACCACCGGGTGGACAAACTTGGTGATGTCGCCCCCCAACGCAGCAATTTCCCGGACCAGGGTCGAGGAAATGAACGAATAACGCTCCGACGGCGTAAGGAAGAGGCTTTCGACGTCGGGCGCCAGTTGCCGGTTCATGTTCGCCAGCTGGAACTCGTATTCGAAGTCGGACACCGCGCGCAGGCCACGAAGGAAGACGTTGGCGCCCTGTTCCTTGGCGAAATGCGCCAGCAGCGAAGAGAAGCCGATGACTTCGACATTGGGCAGGTGCTTGGTGACCTCACGGGCCAGCGCTACCCGTTGTTCCAGCGGGAACAGGGGGTTTTTCTTCGGGCTGGCCGCCACTGCGATGATCACGTGGTCGAACAACCGCGAGGCGCGCTCGACCAGGTCGCCATGGCCTTTGGTAATGGGGTCGAAAGTACCCGGGTACAACACTCGGTTCATCGCGTCATCCTGGCTTGGAGTGCGTTGGGGAGTCGGATGTTAGCGCAGCGATAGCGCCCGGCCAAGTCATGCGGCCAGCTGATCGCACTATAGACAGCGCGGGCATTTGTTGTCATGCGTTGTGTGCCAGGCGTGCGAGCAGGGCGTCGGTGAGCGCGGCGCGGATGGTTGCCCCGGCCTCAGCGGATGAACAATTTGTAGACAAGGCGCTGCAAGGCCTTGCCGTACGGGGGGTAGATCAACCGGGCTGCATTCAGGCGCTGCTTGGCCAGCACCGCCTTGGCTTTGCTGAAGGTCAGAAAACCGTCGTGGCCGTGGTAGTGGCCCATGCCGGAGGGGCCGATGCCGCCGAATGGCAGGTCGTCCTGGGCCACCTGCAGCAAGGTGTCATTCAGGCAAACGCCGCCGGAGTGGCTGTGTTGCAGCACATGTTCCTGCTCAGCGCGGTCGTAGCCGAAGTAATACAGGGCCAGTGGGCGTGGGCGCTGATTGACGTAGTCCAGAGCGCCATCGAGGCTGTCGTAGGGCACTACGGGCAGCAGCGGGCCGAAGATCTCGTCCTGCATTACCAGCATGCCATCGTTCACCTCCAGCAGCAGCTGCGGCGGCAGGCGCCGGCCCTGACGGGCTTCGTCGGGGTACAGGTCGATGACTTGCGCGCCTTTGTCGCGGGCGTCGTCCAGCAGGCGCTGCAAGCGCTGTAGCTGCCTCGGGTTGATGATGGCGCTGTAGTCGGGGTTGTCGGCGATGCGCGGATACAGGCGGCGCACGGCATTGCGATAGGCATCGCAGAAGGCGCCCAGCCGCGCGCGGGGCACCAGCACGTAGTCAGGGGCGACGCAGGTCTGGCCGGCGTTCAGGGCCTTGCCGAAGGCGATGCGTTCGGCGGCGCTGGCCAGCGGCACGCTGGCCGACACGATGGCCGGCGACTTGCCGCCCAGCTCCAGGGTCACCGGTGTGAGATTTTGCGCTGCAGCCAGCATGACCTGGCGGCCGACGCTGGTGGCGCCGGTGAACAGCAGGTGATCGAAGGGCAGCCTGGCGAACGCCTGGCCGACCTCCACCTCGCCCAGCACCACACTGACCAGGTCATCCGGGAACACTCGCTCAAGCAGCGCTTTCAGCGCCAGGCCGGTGGCGGGCGTGGACTCGCTGAGCTTGAGCATGACCCGGTTGCCAGCGGCCAAGGCGCAAGTCAGCGGGCCGATGGCGAGAAACAGCGGGTAGTTCCACGGCACGATGATGCCAACCACGCCCAACGGCTGATACAGCACGCGCGCGCTGGCGGGCTGGAAGGCCAGGCCGACGGTACGCCTGGCCGGGCGCATCCAGCGTCGCAGGTGACGCTCGGCGTGGCGAATGCCCTGCACCGCGGGCAGCAGTTCGGCCAGCAGTGTTTCGTCGGCGCTGCGGCCAGCGAAATCCGCATCAATCGCCTCGATCAGCCGCTGCTGATCTGCCAGCAAGGCCTCGCGCAGGGTTGCCAGCCACTGCCGGCGTTGCGCTGCTGGCGGCAGGGGGTTGCCTGCAAAGGCCTTGCGCTGCGTGGCGAACATGGCCGCCAGTTCGCTGTCGGAATGCATGAGAGGCAGGGCGGTGGGCGAGGTCACGGACGCTCCCTGAGTGGGCTGAGTACACCTCGAGCCTATACGCTAACTAGCACGATGGTGCGACTTTTTCACCTGTGCGAACCGTGCATCCAGGCCGCTTTACGCCGTAAGATGGGCTATTACCGCAAGCCTGCAGACTGGGAGCTGAGCATGGCCCCGCGCATGAAAACCCGAGAGCGCATCGTGCAGAACAGCCTGGAGCTGTTCAACCAGCAGGGCGAACGTAGCGTCAGTACCAACCACATTGCCGCGCACATGGAAATTTCGCCTGGCAACCTGTACTACCACTTCCCCAACAAGCAGGCGATCATCGCCGTTTTGTTCAACCAGTACGAAGAACTGGTGGACAGCTTTCTGCGCCCACCGCAAGGCCGCGCGGCCACGGTCGAAGACAAGCGTTTCTACCTCAAGGCGCTGCTTGCGGCGATGTGGAACTACCGCTTCCTGCACCGCGACCTTGAGCACCTGCTCGACAGCGACGCCGAGCTGGCCGCCCGTTACCGGCGTTTTTCCGAACGTTGCCTGCACCAAGGTCAGGCGATCTACCGCGGCTTCATCGAAGCCGGGATCCTCGCCATGGCGCCTGCGCAGATCGAATCGCTGACCATCAATGCCTGGATCGTCCTGACCTCGTGGGTGCGTTTTCTCAGCACCACCCGCGAGCATTCCGCCCATTTGGGTGAAGAAGCCTTCAAGCGCGGCGTCTATCAGGTACTGGTGCTGGAGCTCGGCTTCGTCACCGCCAAGGCCCGCAGTGCCGTGGATGCGCTGTGCCAGGAATTCCATGTTCCGTTCAACCAGGCCCTGGAGCAATAGCCCAGGGCCTTCGTGCCATCGATCAGGAGACTGTCATGCCCCTTGCGCAATTGATCACCCCGCAGCAGCTGGCCGAGCGTCTGAACTCGCCCAAGTTGGTGATCCTCGATTGTCGTTTTGCCCTGGAAGACGTGGATTACGGCCAACGCAGCTATGCCGAGGGGCATATCGCCGGGGCGCACTTTGCCGACCTGGAGCGTGATCTGAGTGGCCCGGTAAGCAAGGGCAGAACGGGGCGGCACCCGCTGCCTGATCCGCATGACCTGGTCGAGCGCCTGCGTGATTGGGGGGTGGATAACGACAGCGAAGTGGTGCTTTACGATGACGGCCCCGGTGCATTTGCCGCGCGTGCCTGGTGGCTGCTGGCCTGGCTGGGCAAGCGCAGCGGCGTGGCTATCCTCGACGGCGGCCTCAAGGCCTGGCACGCCGCGCACCTGCCATTGAGCCTGGATGCGCCAGCACGGCGTGAAGGCTCGTTCAGCGGCGAACCGGACGCAAAGTTGCTGATCGACGGCGAACACTTGGCCAAGCAGCTGGGCAAAGCGGAAATGACCCTGATCGATGCGCGCGCCTTGCCGCGATTCCGTGGCGAAGTAGAGCCGATCGACCCCGTGGCGGGGCATATTCCCGGGGCCCAATGTGCGGCGTTTACCGACAACCTTGGCCCCGATGGGCGCTTCTTGCCGGCGGACCAGTTGAAGCGACGCTTTGCCGAGAAGCTGGCGGGGCGGGCGCCGGAGCAGCTGGTGTCTTACTGCGGGTCTGGAGTGACGGCTTGCCATAACCTGTTCGCGTTGGCGCTGGCAGGGTACCCGTTGGGCAAGCTGTATGCCGGGTCGTGGAGTGAGTGGATCAACAACCCCGCGCATGGCGTGGCCACCGGCGAGTAGCAGCTCGATTGCTCAAGGAGCGTGCCGGGGAGCCGGTTCGCTACTGGCCCTCGACCAACCACCGCGGAATGCGCCGCTCCAGGTAATACCCCGGGTTGCGCAGGCTGCCATCGACAAAGCCCACATGGCCGCCGTGGCTATGCAGTTCAAGGCGGGTCTGTGGGGCTAGTTCCCGGGGGGTAGGCAGGCTATGGCGGGCGACGAACGGATCATCGCTGGAGTGGATGATCAGCGTGGGTGTGCGGTTCTGGCCGAGGAAGAAATGGCTCGATGAGCGGCGATAGTAATCGTGCACGTCGCGAAAGCCGTTCAGCGGCGCAGTAACCTTGCCATCGAAGTCCCAGAACGTGCGCAAGCGGGTCAGCGGCCCCAGGCGAGTGAGCGCCTCCAGCCTTTCATGCTGACCGTTGTCGTGGAAGTGCCGCTGTTTGAGTTGCACATACGCCAGCATCTCGCGCATGAAGTGCGCCTGGTACACCTTGGAGAATCCTTGACCGATACGGTCTGCGCAGTGGTCCAGGCGAAACGGCACCGATACCGCCACCGCCGCCTCCAGTCGGCTGGCGACACCAGCCTCGCCCAGGTACTTGAGCAGTACATTGCCACCCAGCGAATAACCCACCGCGTACAACGGCGCCAATGGGCGCTGGGCGCGCAGGTGGGTGATGATCTCAGCCAGGTCTTCGCTGGCCCCGGAGTGGTAACTGCGCGCCAGCAGGTTCGGTTCCCCCGAGCAGCCGCGCCAGTTCACTGCGACGCTGGCCCATCCACGGTGCTGTAACGCCTGTTGCAGGCCTTTGACGTAAGGCGAATGCGAGGACCCGGTCAGACCGTGCAGCACCAGCACCAGCGGTGCATCCGGCTGGTGCGGCCCATGCCAGTCGAGGTCAAGGAAATCGCCATCGGCCAGCCACAAGCGCTCACGGTTGCGCTGCAGTGCCGGCAGCTTGCGCCACAGTGGCCCCCACAGCGTTTGCAGATGGGGGTTGGAAAGGCCGACGGCCGGACGGAAAGGGGCGCTGGTGCTGGGCATGCTGGGCGACTCGTGATGTGCCAGCCTAGAGTGCCATGAAACAGCGCCCTTGTGCATTGCCGCCAAGCCGAGCGATCACTCGAGAATATTGGCCGGCTGCCAGTTTGCTGCTGCCCTCGAAAATCAAATGCTCCAGAAGGTGGGACAGGTTGCTGTGGCCCGCAGGCTCATGGCTGAAACCCACGTGATACCAGAGTTGCACGGCGGCCATCTGGCTGCTGAAACCACAGATGCCAGTCCTGCCGAGACCTGATCGAGGCTTATAGAAGGAGGTAAGGTCATCGCTGAAGTGCTCCAGTTGCAGTGAACCGCAACAGCTTCAGCGATATGCCCATGCAGGCAGCGCTACATAGTTAGCCCCGCTGCCAGAGCGCGTAGTGCACCTGGCCGGTCTTCTTCTCGCGATGCAGGCGCCAGTTGCCCGGTAGTTGCAGGGTCGACGGTGCCGCTTCGCTTTCGGTGTAGATCCAGGCTTGGTCGCGAAGCCATTGGTTCTGTTCCAGCAGGGTGCAGGTGTTGGCCAGCAGGTCCTTGTGGAACGGCGGGTCGAGGAACACGACGTCGAATTGCTGCTTGGCCGGGCCTTGCAGGTAGCGCAGGGCGTCCGTCTGCAGGATCTGCCCGCGCGGGCAGCGCAGGATTTCCAGGTTGTTCTTCAGGTTGCTGATTGCCGCTGCGTTGCTGTCAAGCGCCACGGCATCTTCGGCACCGCGGGACAACGCTTCAAGCACCAGAGCGCCGCTGCCGGTGAAGGCATCGAGCACCCTTGCGCCTTCGATGTAGGGCGCCAGCCAATTGAATACGGTTTCGCGCACGCGGTCGGTGGTCGGCCGCAGGCCGTCGCCTTCAGGCACCGCCAGGCGGCGGCTGCGCCACTCGCCGGCGATGATGCGCAGGTGACCCTGGCCCTTGCTTTGGCCCTGCTGCGGGCGGGCGGGAGGGGTGGATCTAGGCATTAATGCTCCGGTACGCCGAGCGCTTGCTCGGCGGGTTTGTCAGTGGGGGCCGGCAGCGGTTTCTGTGGCACGCTTGGGCCGACGGTAACGATCACCAGTTGATCGGCTGCCAGGTGCTTGTTCATCGCCGCCTTGACCTGCTCGACGGTCAGCGCCTGAGACTGTTGCATGAAGTCTTCCAGCCAGGTCAATGGCAGATTGTAGAAGCCAATGGCACCCAGTTGCCCGACGATACTTGCATTACTGGCGTTGGACAGCGGGAAGCTGCCGGCCAGTTCGCGTTTGGCATCGTCCAGCTCTTGCTGGGTCGGGCCGTTCTTCAGGTAGTCGGCGAGAATACCCTGGACCAGTTTCAGGGTGCCTTCGCTGAGCTCGGCGCGTGTCTGCAGGTTGATCATGAACGGGCCGCTTACCTGCATCGGGCTGAACACCGAGTATACGCCGTAGGTCAGGCCGCGCTTTTCGCGGACTTCGCTCATCAGGCGAGTACCGAAGGCGCCGCCGCCGAGAATCTGGTTGCCCAGCGACAGCGCAGGCCAGTCCGGGTCCTGACGGTCTATGCCCAGTTCGGCCAGCATCAGGTGGGTCTGTTTGGACGGGAAGTCGATGTGGCTGGCGCCCGCTTTCGGCTGAACCGGTTGGGCTGGCTTGGCCAGCGCCGGGCCTTTGGGCAGAGCGGCGGAGACTTGGGCGGCGACGGCCTCGGCCTCTTCGCGGCTGAGGTCGCCGACCAGGGCAATTACCGCGTTGCCAGCCGCGTAAGCCTTGGCGTGGAAGGCACGCAGCTGGTCCAGGGTAATGCCCGGGATGCTTTCGGCAGTGCCATCACTGGGTTGGCCATACGGGTGGTCGCCATAAAGCTTGGCGAACAGCGCCTTGCCAGCGATTTTGCCGGGGTTCTGCTTCTCGTATTCGAAACCGGCCAGCAGCTGGTTCTTGATGCGCTTGAGTGCGTCTTCCGGGAAGGTCGGCTTGCCAGCCACCTCCGCGAACAGTTTGAGGGCCGGTTCGCGCTTGTCTTTCGCGCTGAGGCTACGCAGCGAGGCCACGGCCATGTCGCGGTAAGAGCCATTGCCGAAGTCCGCACCGAGGCCTTCAAAGCCTTCGGCGATGGCGGTCACGTCCTTGCCGGCCACGCCCTCGTTGAGCATGGCGTTGGTCAGGGTGGCCAAGCCCGGCGTATTGCCGTCCTGGCTGCTGCCGGCGGCAAAGGTCACGCGCAGGTCGAACATCGGCAGCTCGCGGGCTTCGACGAACAGTACGCGTGCGCCTTCGGCGGTGGTCCAGTTCTGGATGTTCAGCTGGCGTCGGCCAGGCGCTTTGCCATCCAGGTCGGCCAGCGACTGCAGGGTATTGGCCGGCCGCGCTGCGGTGCTGTCGGCCTCGGAATGGGCCGGGCGCGCGAGGACGGCGGCCACGGCCACTACCAGCGCGATGAGGCCCGTGCCGATCAGGGTGTAGCGTGGTGCGCTGCGATCACTCATGAGCGGACTCCTCAGGCAGTACGTGGGCAACGCTCAGGCGTTCGCGGGTGAAGTAGGTGCGCGCGGCGTTCTGGATGTCTTCGGGGGTCACGCGCTTGAGCTCGTCCAGTTCGCTGTCGATCAACTTCCAGGACAGGCCGACTGTTTCCAGCTGGCCGATGGTGGTGGCCTGGCTGCTGATGGAGTCGCGGTCGTAGACCAGGCCAGCGATCACCTGGGCGCGGACGCGTTCCAGCTCTTCGGCGCTTGGCGGGGTGGTCTTGAGTTCGTCGAGCAGCTGCCACACGCCTTTCTCGACATCGGCGAGGGTCTTCTGCTTCTGCACGTTCGGCGTGGCCGAAACGAGGAACAGGCTGTCGCCGCGGGTGAAGGCGTTGTAGCTGGACGACGCGCCGGCCACTAGCTCCTGGCCACGCTCCAGGCGGGCCGGCAGGCGGGCGCTGTAGCCGCCGTCGAGCAGGGCCGAGATCAGCCGCAGGGCGTGCACGGTGCGTGGGTCTTTGGCGGTGGCCAGGCCTGGTACGTTGAAGCCGTAGATCAGGCTGGGCAGCTGGGTGCGTACGTGCAGGGTCAGCTGGCGCAGGCCCGGCTCGGCCAGTTCCAGTGGAAGCTTGGCGGGCGGCACGCTGCGCTTGGGGATGCTGCCGAAGTACTTCTGCGCCAGGCCTTTGACCTCGTCGGCAGTGACATCGCCTACTACCACCAGGGTGGCGTTGTTCGGCGCATACCAGGACTCGTACCAGTGACGGAGCTCCTCGACCTTCATGCGCTCGAGGTCGGCCATCCAGCCGATGGTCGGCGTGTGGTAGCCGCTGGCCGGGTAGGCCATGGCGCGGAACAGCTCGAAGGCTTTGGAGCTGGGCTGATCGTCAGTGCGCAGGCGGCGCTCTTCCTTGATCACCTCGATTTCGCGGGCGAACTCGTCGGCCGGCAGGCGCAGACTGGCCAGGCGGTCGGCCTCAAGCTCGAAGGCAACCGGCAGGCGGTCGCGGGCCAGCACCTGGTAATAAGCGGTGTAGTCATCGCTGGTGAAGGCGTTTTCTTCAGCACCCAGGTCGCGCAGGATGCGCGAGGCTTCGCCTGGGCCGATTTTGGCGCTGCCCTTGAACATCATGTGTTCCAGGGCGTGGGACAGGCCGGTCTGGCCCGGAGTTTCGTAACTCGAGCCAACCTTGTACCAGATCTGCGAAACCACCACCGGCGCACGGTGGTCCTCGCGCACGACGACCTTCAGGCCATTGTCGAGGATGAATTCATGGGTGGGTTGCACATCGGCGGCGAAAGCCGCGAGCGGCAGGCAGAGCGTGCTGAGCAACAGGCCAGCGGCGCGGCGGGCTAGAGCATTCATAAGGTGTTTAACCTGTTCGGCGGCCCGCTGGGTTTAGCGTCGGCGGGCCAGGAGGTGCTAGGATACTGATCCGGTTGCCTGGCGACCATGCCTGTCGCCGTTCTGGCCCACAGGTCTATCAAGACAAAACATTGCGCATGAACCAGCCGGATTCAAAATAGTCTGTTCTGCGTTAAGAGAATTCCCGATGTGCCGCTGCTGGCCCATCGCTACCCTGAGATAGCCGTCTTCCATGTTTGGTTCCAACGACGACAAAAAAGCGCCGGCAGAGGCTGGCGAGAAAAAAGGCCTGTTCAGCTGGTTTCGCAAGAAGCCGCAGCAACCTGTCGCCGAACAGCCACAAGCCCCCGATGAGCAGGCTGCAGAGCCGCTAGCGCCGCAGCCGGCCGTCGAGCAGCCTGAAGCTGCTCCAGCCGAGCCGCAGGCCGCCCAAGCCCCTGCGCCAGCCGCCGAGGCCCCACGCCCCGTCGAGCCTGCGCCCGCGCCCGAACCCGCCCCAGCTCTTGAGCCTACCCCGGCCCTTGAGGCTGCACCGGCTCCAGAACCTGTTCCGGCGCCCGAGGTTGTAAGGGTTCCTGAACCTGCCCGGGCCCCCGAGGCTGTACGAGTTCCTGAGCCTACCCCGGCCCCTGAGGGGGCGGGCTTGCCTGCGAATGCCGAGCCTGCCGTCCCGCAATCCGAAAACCCTGCTCCGGTAGCCGTAACCCCCGAGGCCTCGGTAATAGAAGCGGTCGAGCCCCCGGTCAGCAACCTGGTCCTGCCCGTAGCCGAAGAGCCCGTCGCCCTGGTCCCGGACCTGGAACCCAAGGCCCCGCCAGCGATCCCCGAGCGCCCGGCGCCGGAACCTGCCGCAGTCTCAGCGCTTGTCGAGCCAGAGCCAGAAGCCCAGCCAGCCCCGGTCATTGCCCCCCAGGCCGCCAGCGAACAGGCCAAACCCGGCTTCTTCGCCCGCCTCAAGCAGGGCCTGTCGAAGACCAGCGCCAGCATTGGCGAAGGCATGGCCAGCCTGTTCCTGGGCAAGAAGGTCATCGATGACGACCTGCTCGACGAAATCGAAACCCGCCTGCTGACTGCCGACGTCGGTGTGGAGGCAACCTCGATCATCGTCCAGAACCTGACCCAGAAGGTCGCCCGCAAGCAGCTGGCAGACGCCGATGCCCTGTACAAGTCGCTGCAGGACGAACTGGCCGCGTTGCTGCGCCCGGTCGAGCGCCCCTTGAAAATCGAAGCGCAGAACAAGCCCTACGTGATCCTCGTGGTGGGCGTGAACGGCGCCGGCAAGACCACCACCATCGGTAAGCTGGCCAAGAAACTGCAGCTTGAGGGCAAGAAGGTCATGCTGGCAGCAGGCGACACCTTCCGTGCCGCTGCCGTCGAACAGTTGCAGGTCTGGGGTGAGCGCAACCAGATCCCGGTGATCGCCCAGCACACCGGTGCCGATTCCGCGTCGGTGATCTTCGATGCCGTGCAGGCCGCCAAGGCGCGTGGTGCCGACGTGCTGATCGCCGATACCGCCGGCCGTCTGCACACCAAAGACAACCTGATGGAAGAGCTGAAAAAGGTTCGCCGGGTCATGGGCAAACTCGACGCCGAGGCGCCGCACGAGGTGCTGCTGGTGCTCGATGCCGGTACCGGCCAGAACGCCATCAGCCAGGCCAAGTACTTCAACCAGAGCGTCGAGCTGACCGGCCTGGCCCTGACCAAGCTGGATGGCACCGCCAAGGGCGGGGTGATCTTTGCCCTGGCCAAGCAGTTCAATATCCCGATCCGCTTCATCGGTGTCGGTGAAGGCATCGACGACCTGCGCACCTTCGAAGCCGAGCCGTTCGTCAAGGCTCTGTTCGCCGAGCGAGAGCATCCATGATCCGATTCGAACAGGTTGCCAAGCGCTACCCCAACGGCCATGTCGGCTTGCATGAGCTGAGTTTCCGGGCGCGCCGGGGCGAATTCCTGTTCGTCACCGGCCATTCTGGCGCCGGCAAGAGCACCTTGCTGCGCCTGTTGCTGGCCATGGAGCGCCCGACCAGCGGCAAACTGCTGCTGGCAGGGCAGGACCTGGGCCAGATCAGCAACGCGCAGATCCCGTTCCTGCGTCGGCAGATCGGCGTGGTGTTCCAAAACCACCAGTTGCTGTTCGACCGTACCGTTTTCAACAACATTGCACTGCCATTGCAGATTCTCGGCCTGTCCAAGGCCGAGATCGCCAAGCGGGTGGATTCGGCGCTGGAGCGTGTGTCGCTGGCAGACAAAGGTGAGCTGTTCCCGGCCGACCTGTCCACCGGCCAGCAACAGCGTGTCGGTATCGCCCGTGCCATCGTCCACCAGCCGGCCTTGCTGCTGGCCGACGAACCGACCGGTAACCTTGACCCGCGCCTGGCCGCCGAGATCATGGGCGTGTTCGAAGACATCAACCGCCTTGGCACCACGGTATTGATCGCCAGCCACGACCTGGCACTGATCGCGCGCATGCGCCACCGCATGCTGACCCTGCAGCGCGGCCGACTGATCGGCGATGGGGAGGCCGGGCAATGAGCACTACACGTACACCCAAGGTTTCCGAGCGGGTTGCGCCCAAGGCCGCCGACGCCGATACCCGGAAAAAACGCGGCGAGCATGACGATGACGGTCCTGACTTCCGCACGCTGCTCAATGCCTGGCTGGAGAGTCATCGCGCCAGCCTGGCCGACAGCCTGCGCCGCCTGGGCAAACAGCCGATCGGCAGCTTCTTCACCTGCCTGGTCATGGCCGTCGCGCTGAGCATGCCCATGGGGCTGTCGCTGCTGCTGAAGAATGTCGAGGTACTGGGCGGCTCCTGGCAGCGCGCGGCGCAGATTTCGCTGTACTTGAAGCTCGATGCGGGCAGCAAGGAGGGCGAGGCGCTGCGCGAAGAGATCAAGGGCATGCCCGGCGTGGCCGACGCGCTATACGTCAGCCCTGGGCAGGCACTGGAGGAGTTCCAGCAGCAGTCCGGGTTGGGCGAGGCCTTGCGTGAGCTGCCCGACAACCCGCTGCCTGGCGTGGTAGTGGTGACCCCGACAGAAGTCGACAAGCCGGCTCTGGAAGCCTTGCGTCAGCGCCTGGCTGAATTGCCACGGGTAGAAAACGCCCAGCTCGATCTGGTGTGGGTGGAGCGCCTTGCAGCCATCCTCAAACTGGGCGACCGGTTCGTCTTCGGGCTGGCTGTGATGCTTATTTCTGCCTTGCTGTTAGTAATCGGTAACACAATTCGTCTACATATCGAAAACCGCCGTACCGAGATCGAAGTGATCAAGCTGGTTGGCGGCACCGACAGCTACGTACGCCGGCCTTTCCTGTACATGGGCGCCTTGTACGGCCTGGGTGCGGGCTTGTTGGCCTGGGGTATTCTCGCATTCGGCCTGAACTGGCTGAACGAGGCCGTGGTAGGGCTGTCCGGGCTGTATGGCAGTGACTTCGCCCTGGGCGGGGTGCCAGCATCCGATGGTCTGTCGCTCTTGATCGGGGCGGTGCTGTTGGGGTATATCGGTGCATGGATCGCGGTCGCTCGTCACTTGAACGAGTTGGCACCACGATAGTTTTTCTGTGCCAGCATTGACATTTTTTTCATTTTGGAACTTGTACCGTCGTTCCGGGTCAATGTTGGCAGTGCTCACAAGGCGCGAGTTTAGTAAGTCGGAGGTTCTTGAATGACCACATCGTTGCAACCTGCCTATGCCCTGGTACCCGGTGCAAACCTGGAAGCCTATGTGCACACGGTCAACAGCATTCCGCTGCTGACTGTCGAGCAGGAGCGTGATCTGGCCGAGCGTCTCTATTATGAGCAGGATCTCGAGGCCGCTCGGCAAATGGTGATGGCCCACCTGCGTTTCGTCGTACACATCGCCCGTAGCTATGCAGGCTATGGCCTGGCCCAGGCCGACCTGATCCAGGAAGGCAACGTCGGCCTGATGAAGGCAGTCAAGCGCTTCAACCCGGAAATGGGTGTGCGCCTGGTGTCCTTCGCCGTGCACTGGATCAAGGCTGAAATCCACGAATTCATCCTGCGCAACTGGCGCATCGTCAAGGTGGCTACCACCAAGGCCCAGCGCAAGCTGTTCTTCAACCTGCGCAGCCAGAAGAAGCGTCTGGCTTGGCTGAACAACGATGAAGTGCATCGTGTGGCCGAAAGCCTCGGCGTCGAGCCGCGTGAAGTGCGCGAGATGGAAAGCCGTCTGAGCGGCCAGGACATGGCCTTCGACCCGGCAGCCGAGGCTGACGACGACAGCGCCTTCCAGTCCCCTGCGCATTACCTGGAAGACCACCGTTACGACCCGGCTGTGCAGCTCGAGGACGCTGACTGGAGCGACAATTCCACCAGCAACCTGCATGAAGCCCTGCAAGGCCTGGACGATCGTAGCCGCGACATTCTCTACCAGCGCTGGTTGGCTGAGGAAAAAGCGACATTGCATGAGCTGGCGGACAAGTACAGCGTTTCAGCTGAGCGTATTCGTCAGCTGGAGAAGAATGCGATGAACAAGGTCAAGGCGTTGATAGCCGCCTGATTGGTGCCTGGCTGAATTTAAAAACCGTGCCCTGCAGGGCACGGTTTTTTATTGCCTGCGTGAAGCATCCAGCTGCATCAGGTAGCTTGGCCCGCCCAGCTGGCTCATCTGCCGCCGAATCCACCCGGCCCGGCTGGCGACGTAGGCGCTTGGCCGGCTGGCGCTCCATTTGATCGGGCTGGGCAGCACCGCCGCCAACTGAGCGGCCTGCTGGCGGCTCAGCCGGCTGGCATCGATGCCGAAGTGGTAACGCGCCGCCGCCTGGGCGCCAAATACGCCCTTGCCCCACTCGGCGCTGTTCAGGTACACCTCAAGGATGCGCTCCTTGGACCAGAACAGCTCGATCAGCGCCGTGAACCAGGCCTCCAGCCCCTTGCGGAACCAACTGCGGCCCGACCACAGGAACAGGTTCTTGGCGACCTGCTGGGTCAGGGTGCTGGCGCCTCGAATGTTGCCGCCACGCTCGTTGTAGGCGAGCGCCGCCTGAATAGCCGGGATGTCGAAGCCCCAGTGGTTGGCGAACTTCTGGTCCTCGCCGGCGATGACTGCCACCTTGAGGTCATCGGAGATCTTTTCCCACGGTTCCCAGTCGCGCTGCAGGTCGATAGGTTCGCCGCTGAACCACGACTGCACCTTGCGCTCGGCCATCAATGCCGTGCCGGGCGGTGGGACCCAGCGGAACACCAGCACCACGACGATGCTGCCGGCAGCGAACCAGAGCAGGGCGCGAGCGAGGCGACGGAGAAGGGATGACAGCATGGCGATGGCTTGGCCGGACCGTTGGAACGGGCCATTATACAGACCCGATACAAGGAGTCGTCCCATGCTTCGCAGCTTCCTGATGCTCGCCGCCTTTTTCGGCTTTACCGGTGTCGCCCTTGGCGCATTTGCCGCCCACGGCCTGAAAAACCGCCTGACAGCCGACTACCTGGCGATTTTTCACACCGGCGTGACCTATCAGCTGGTGCATGCGCTGGCAATCTTCGGTGTTGCGCTGCTCGCTGCGCATTTGCCGGGGCGCCTGGTGGGCTGGGCCGGCGGTCTGTTCGCCGTGGGGATCGTATTGTTCTCCGGTAGCCTGTACCTGTTGACCCTGAGCGGGCTCAGCAAGCTTGGCATCATTACCCCCATCGGCGGCTTTTGCTTCCTCGCCGGCTGGCTGTGCCTGGGCCTGGCAGCCTGGCGCTTGGGCTGACCAACCGGTCCACAATCGCGACTAATGGCGCGCACCGCCCTTGGGTTAACGCGTTGATCGGCGCTAGAATGCGGGCCCGAAAAGCATAATGGTGGCCGTGCGCATGCGCATTCAACTGAACGGTGAGCCTTACGAATTGCCCGCTGGCGAAAGCGTCGCGGCCCTGCTGACCCGCCTGGAGCTGGCAGGGCGCCGGGTGGCGGTGGAACTCAACCTGGATATCGTGCCGCGTAGCCAGCACGACAGCACGCAGCTGAATGACGGCGACCAGGTCGAAGTGGTCCACGCCATCGGTGGCGGTTGATTCCGCCCTGGCGATTCATTTGAAGCCCAGCAATCTTTCCCGAGGAACAACGATGAGCAACGTTCGTAGCGACAAGCCCTTTATCCTGGCCGGGCGCACTTTCCAGTCGCGCCTGCTGGTCGGCACCGGCAAGTACCGTGACATGGAAGAAACCCGCCTGGCCACCGAGGCCTCGGGTGCCGAAATCGTCACTGTCGCCGTGCGCCGCACCAACCTTGGCCAGAATGCGGGCGAGCCGAACCTGCTCGACGTGCTGTCACCCGACAAGTACACCATCCTGCCGAACACAGCAGGCTGTTTCGACGCGGTTGAAGCGGTCCGTACCTGCCGCCTGGCCCGCGAGCTGCTCGATGGCCGCAAGTCGCATGAAGAGCGGACGCTGGTGAAGCTGGAAGTCCTGGCCGACCAGAAGACCCTGTTCCCGAACGTGATTGAAACCCTCAAGGCCGCCGAAGTGCTGGTCAAGGACGGTTTCGACGTAATGGTCTATACCAGCGATGACCCGATCATCGCCCGTCAGCTGGCCGAAGCGGGCTGCATCGCGGTCATGCCGCTGGCTGGCCTGATCGGCACCGGCCTGGGTATCTGCAACCCGTACAACCTGCAGATCATCCTGGAAGAATCCAAGGTGCCAGTGCTGGTCGATGCCGGCGTAGGCACCGCCTCCGACGCCACCATCGCCATGGAAATGGGCTGCGAGGCCGTGCTGATGAACTCGGCCATTGCCCACGCCCAACAACCTGTGATGATGGCCGAAGCCATGAAGCACGCAATCCTCGCCGGGCGCATGGCCTACCTGGCCGGCCGCATGCCGAAGAAACTCTATGCCAGCGCCTCTTCGCCGCTGGATGGTCTGATCAAGTAAGAGCCCCTGATGACTGAATCGCAAGATACGCCGACCACCACCGACGGCGAAGCGCGCCCACACCGCCGCATCAAGAGTTTCGTGATGCGCGCCGGGCGCATGACCGAAGGCCAGCAACGCGGCCTGGACCAGGGCGGCCCGCTGTACATCCTGCCGCTGGCCGAGAGCCCGGTGGACTACGACCAGGTGTTCGGCCGTTCGGCACCGCGCACCCTGGAAATCGGCTTCGGCATGGGCCATTCCCTGCTGGAAATGGCCGCTGCCGCGCCGGAGCAGGACTTTATCGGTGTTGAAGTGCACCGTCCGGGTGTTGGCGCGCTGCTCAACGGCGTGCTGACCCAGGGCCTGAAGAACCTGCGGGTATACGACTGCGACGCCATCGAGGTGCTCAACCGCTGCGTGGCCGACAACAGCCTCGACCGCTTGATGCTGTTTTTCCCCGACCCATGGCACAAGGCGCGCCACCATAAGCGCCGCATCGTGCAGCTGGAGTTTGCCGAGCTGGTACGGCGCAAGCTCAAACCGGGTGGCGTGTTCCACATGGCGACCGACTGGGAACCCTATGCCGAGTACATGCTGGAAGTGATGAGCGCTGCGCCGGGTTACCGCAACCAGGCGGCGGATGGGGCTTATGTGCCGCGTCCCGAAGAGCGTCCGATCACCAAGTTCGAGCGCCGTGGCGAGCGCTTGGGGCATGGGGTGTGGGATTTGAAGTTCGAGAAGGTGGGTTGATCGGCTTATTGAGCCTTTGATGCACCGACGTCTGCGGTTATGCAGGCGAAAAAAAACCGCCTTGAGAGAGGCGGTTTTTTTTGAAGCGATAGGATTGAGGACCCTTCGCTTCGGACTTTCACTGAAAGATCCACACGGTTCGGAGATCATAGGCAGCGCCAGGCGATGCGTCAATGTCTCGAAATATGTGGCATTAAGTGTTCTCCAGGGCAGCTTTTAGCTATCTCATCCCCGCCGATCAGCCACCACGCCGATCAACACCAGCACCACCAACAGCACCGGTGCCAGCGCATAGTTGTTGAACTGGCTCAGCCCCTTCACCACCCACGGTGTGGCGTAGATCAGCGCCGCGCCACTGCCGATCATCACCAGCACCGCCATGAACGGGACTCGCAGGGCGCCGGCCAGGCCGCCCAGGCGTTGCTCCACCCAGGCCTTGATATCGGTGCCGAACAGCACCAGCAGGCAGCCTACCAGGGCCAGGGAAATCTCAGACAGGTTGCTACGGCTCCAGCGGGAAACCGTCGCCAGCAGATCAAGTACCAGATCCATGGGTCATCCTTAGGTCAAGAAATACTGCAGCAGGTCATTGAGGAACAATTGGCCGCGCGGCGTGGCCGCCAATCGATCCGGTTCGACCTGCAAAAGGCCCTTTTGTTCGGCTGCACGGCGTGCCTCGGCGAGTTGCGCGAGTGGCAAACCGGTGCGCTGGCTGAACAACTCGGCTTCCACGCCATCGGTAAGGCGTAGTGCATTCATCAGGAATTCGAACGGCAGCTCGTCGACCGGCAGCAATTTCTCGCCAGCCTTGAACGGCTTGGCCAGGTTCAGGTAGTCCTTGGGCAGGCGGGTCTTCCAGGTGCGCAGAATACGGCCGTCGGCGAAGGTCAGCTTACCGTGTGCGCCCGCGCCGATGCCGATGAAATCGCCAAAGCGCCAGTAGTTGAGATTGTGCCGGGCAGGGCGGCCTGGCTGGGCATAGGCCGAAACCTCGTACTGCCTGAAGCCGTTCGCCGCCATCAGTGCCTGGCCGGCTTCCTGGATGTCCCACAGGATGTCGTCTTCGGGCAGCTCCGGCGGCTGGTTCCAGAACACCGTGTTCGGCTCCACGGTCAGCTGGTACCAGGACAGGTGAGTAGGCCCCAGGTCGATGGCCTGGCGCAGGTCGTCCAACGCGTCGTCCAGCGACTGGTCAGGCAGACCGTGCATCAGGTCCATGTTGAAGTTGTCGAAACCTGCCGCGCGCGCCATGCCGGCTGCGCGAATCGCCTCGTCGCCATTGTGAATGCGGCCCAGCGCCTCGAGCTTGGCTGGCTGGAAGCTCTGCACGCCGATGGACAGGCGATTGATGCCGGTTTGCCGGTAGGCCTTGAACTTATCCTGCTCGAACGTCCCGGGGTTGGCTTCGAGGGTGATCTCGATATCCGGTGCGAACGCAATGCGCTGCTCCACACCGCGCAGCAGCCTGCCAAGCGCATTGGCGCTGAACAGGCTCGGGGTGCCGCCGCCGAAGAATATCGACGAAATCGGCCGGCCCTGAACCGCTGGAAGCTCCTGGTCGAGGTCGGTCAGCAGGGCATCGACATAGGCCTCTTCCGGCAGCTCAGGCCCGGCAGCGTGGGAATTGAAGTCGCAATAAGGGCATTTGCGCACGCACCACGGAATGTGGATATACAGCGACAAAGGCGGCAGCGTGGCGAAACCCGCCACGCCTGGCTGGCGCGGCTGGGTGGACAACGTTTCGATCATGCCAGGCCCAGACGTTGGCGCAGCAGGGCCATGGCGCGGGCGCGGTGGCTGAGCTGATTCTTGTCGGCCGGGGCGAGGTCGGCGCTGGAGCAGCTGCGTTCAGGCACCCAGAACAGCGGGTCATAGCCGAAGCCATGTTCGCCGCTGGCTGCGGTCATGATGCGCCCGTGCCACAGCCCTTCACACAGGATCGGCAGCGGGTCGTCGGCATGGCGTACCAGCGCCAGCACGCAGACGAACTGAGCGCCGCGTTGATCTTCCGGCACGTCCTTGAGTGCTTCGAGCAGCTTGGCGTTGTTCGCTGCGTCGCCCTTGCCATCGGCATAACGCGCCGAGTAGATGCCCGGTGCGCCGCCCAGGAAGTCCACCGCCAGGCCCGAATCGTCGGCCAGTGCCGGCAGGCCGGAAATACGTGCGGCATTGCGTGCCTTGAGGATGGCGTTCTCGACGAACGACAGGCCGGTTTCTTCAGGCTCTACCTGGCTGAACTCGCCGATCGAGCGCAGTTGCACGGCCTGGCCGAGCATGGCCTGGAGTTCCTTGAGTTTGCCGGCGTTGTGGCTGGCCAATACGAGTTGCTGGAAATTCATCATTCGCCTGGGAACACTTCCTGGTTGAAGCTGAGTTTATGGCTGACCCCGCCGGTTTCGACATTCAGGTCGAAGGTCAGCGTCTCGGCCTGTTCGATCTTGAACTGGGCGATATAGTACACCGCACCCCGATCGGTAATTTGCCTGAACGACAGCGGGTTGCTGCGCCCGGTGAGGTCCTGCACCGTGCCACTGACCACTGCCATCGCGGGCCTGCTGGCCTTGAGCACGGCAACATTGAGCACCCCCTGGTTCTTGCTGCGGGTCAGCCCCGTGGCGGCGGCGATATCCGGCTGCAGCATGCTTGATGTGAAGGCGCTGTAGTGCACCGTCACGTCGCCGAAAACTTCCTTGCGCTCGGGTTTGGCGGCATCGGCAGCCAGTACCGGCAGGGCCAGGCACAGGCTGATCAGGAACAGGGTTAGGCGACGCATGGTGCGATTCCTCTGCTGAGCGTCAGACCGCCAGTTGGTGCTCCTGCAAGCCTGGGCTGCTGACGCGGTAAATGCCGATTTCACCCAGAAGATTAGGCCAAAGCCGGCCGCCCCACCCGTTGCGGTGCAAGTGGTCGACAGCCAGGCGGTCGAGGACCTTGGCGTGGCGCTCATGGCACAGCTCTTCGAAGTCGGCGAAGGTGCAGAAGTGAATGTTCGGCGTGTTGTACCAGGTGTATGGCATGAAGTCCGAAACCGGCATCCGGCCTTTGGTCGCCAAGTACCAACGGCAGCGCCAGTGGCCAAAATTCGGGAAGGTGATGATGCACTGGCGGCCCACCCGCAGCATCTCGTCGAGGATGCGGTCAGGGTACTCCACGGCCTGCAGTGCCTGGGTCATGATCACCACGTCGAAGCTGTTGCTGGCGAAGTTGCCCAGGCCTTTGTCGAGGTCTTGCTCGATGACGTTGACGCCTTTGGCCACGCACGCGGCGATATTGTCGGCGTCGATCTCCAGGCCGTAGCCGGTGACCTGCTTGCGATCACGCAGCGAAGCCAGCAGCTCGCCACTGCCGCAGCCCAGGTCGAGTACCCGGCTGCCGGCGGGAATCCAGTCGTGGATGATTTCCAGGTCGGCTCTCATGCTGTCCTCAGATGGCGATGCGGTTCATGTAGTTCGAGAAACCCTGCATGTAGCGAGGCGTGGGAATCAGGAAGGCATCGTGCCCGTAAGGCGAGTCGATCTCCAGGTAGCAGACGTTCTTGCGTGCTGCCATCAGGGCGTCGACGATCTCGCGCGAACGGGCCGGCGAGAAGCGCCAGTCGGTGGTGAACGACATGATGCAGTAGTCCGCCGTGACGTTGGCCAGGGTTGCGGCCAGGTCCCCGCCATTGGCCGCGGCCGGGTCGAAGTAGTCCAGCGCCTTGGTCATCAGCAGGTAGGTGTTGGCGTCGAAGCGGCCGGAGAACTCTTCGCCCTGATAGCGCAGGTAGCTCTCGACCTGGAATTCGACGCTGTGGAAGTCGTAGTTGAGCTTGTCGCTCTTGAGCTCACGGCCGAATTTTTCACCCATCGAGTCGTCGGACAGGTAGGTGATATGCCCGACCATACGCGCCAGCATCAGGCCGCGCTTGGGGATCACACCCTGGTCCTGGAACGAACCGCCGTGGAATTCGGGGTCTGTGAGGATTGCCTGGCGTGCCACTTCGTTGAAGGCGATATTTTGCGCTGAAAGCTTGGGCGCCGAGGCGATATCCACGCAATGGCGCACGCGGTCGGGGTAGGTCATGGTCCACTGCAGGGCCTGCATGCCACCCAGGCTGCCGCCGACGATGGCGGCCCATTGCCGGATGCCCAGACGATCGGCCAGGCGCGCCTGGCTGTGCACCCAGTCCACCACGGTCAGTACCGGGAAGTCCGCGCCATAGGGTTTGCCGGTGGCGGGGTTGACGCTGCTCGGGCCTGTGCTGCCGTTGCAGCCGCCGAGGTTGTTCAGGCTGACCACGAAGAAACGGTTGGTGTCGATCGGCTTGCCTGGGCCGATGCAGCTGTCCCACCAGCCCGGCTTGCGGTCGGTGGCGGCATGGTAGCCGGCGGCATGGTGGTGGCCAGACAGGGCATGGCAGATCAGCACGGCATTGCTCGCGCTGGCGTTCAGGGTGCCATAGGTTTCGTAAACCAGCTCGTAGCTGGCCAGCGAACGGCCGCAGGCCAGGGCCAGCGGTTCATCGAATTGGGCTGTTTGCGGTGTAACCAGACCGACGGAATCTTCGGGAAGGACAGTGGACATCGACCCTGCTCACGCTTGACGGAGGCGTAAGTCTAAAGAGCGCTACCCCCAGCGGCAAGCAAAGGCTTGCCGCCGGGAACAACTGGGGTCAGATCATCCGCCACAGTTCTTGTGGCATACCGGCGTAGGCCGCCAGCGGGGGCATGACGAACGACTGGATCACCTGGATCGCCAGGAAGGCGAAGATCGGCGAGATGTCCATGCCGCCCAGGTTAGGAACCAGGCGGCGGAACGGCGCCAATACCGGTTCGCTGATCTGGTAGGCCAGCTCGGCTGCCGGGTTGTGGCTGTTCGGCGCCACCCAGGAAACGATCACCATGACAATCATCGCCACCCAGAAGATCTTCAGGAACAGCGAGGTGATGCCGATGATCGCCCACATCAGCAGGTGCAGGACGTCGCCGAAGGTGCCGTAGGTGACCATCAGCACAAAGCCCATCAGCAGTGCCTGGATGACCACCGCCAGCAGCAGCGACGAGGTGTCGAGGCCGCCGACGCTTGGGATGATGCGCCGGATTGGCTTGAGCAGCGGCTGGGTGGCGCGGACTGCGAACTGGCACAGCGGGTTGTAGAAGTTGGCTTTTACCAGCTGCAGTACGAAGCGCAGCAGGACGATCACCAGGTACAGGCTGACCAGGGTTTGCACCACGAAGATCGCGGCGCCGGACAGTGCATTCATCTGGAACTCCTTATTTGCCCAATTGCTCGGCCAGCTCGGCGGAACGCGTCGCCGCTGCTGCCAGTGCCTTATCTACGATGGCTTCGAAACCATTAGCCTGGAACGACTTGATGGCTGCCTCGGTAGTGCCGGCCGGCGATGTCACGCGGCGGCGCAGTTCGGCGGCGTCGACATCACTGGCCACGGCCATGTGTGCGGCACCCAGCGCAGTCTGCAGGGTCAGCTTGGAGGCGGTCTCGCGTGGCAGGCCGAGTTTTTCGCCAGCGGCGGTCATGGCCTCGATCAGCAGGAAGAAATACGCTGGGCCACTGCCGGAAACGGCGGTGACTGCATCCAGCTGTTGTTCTTCATCCAGCCACAGGGCGGTGCCGACAGCCGACAGCAGCTGCTCGGCCTGCTCGCGCTGTGTGCTGGAAACCTCGGCAGTGGCATACAGGCCGCTCACGCCCTGGCGCAGCAGCGCCGGGGTATTGGGCATGCAGCGCACCACCGGGCGGGCGCCGAGCCAGGTTTGCAGGCTGGCACAGGTAATGCCGGCAGCGATGGACACGATCAGCTGGCCATCCTGCAGGCTTGGCTGCAGCGTTTGGCAGACGGCCTTCATTACCTGCGGCTTGACCGCCAGGACGATTACATCGGCCCCGGCGATGGCCTGCGCGTTGTCTTCGAAAACCTCGATACCGTGTTCGGCCTGGACCCGGGTGCGGGTATCGGCGCCAGGGTCGCTGGCGCGGATCTGCGCGGCGTCCAGGCCCTGGGCGCGCAGGCCGCCGATCAGGCTGGCGGCCATGTTGCCGGCGCCGATGAAGGCAATACGTGTCTTGCTCATGTCAGGTCCTTGAGGGAAAGAGTGAGTAAAGCATGGAATCAGACGGGGCCGTAGTTGCGCGCCCCGAACAGGGCGGTGCCGATGCGGACCCAGGTCGCGCCCTGTGCAATCGCGGCTTCCAGGTCGTGGCTCATGCCCATGGACAAGGTGTCCAGGCCGAGATTCAGGCTGTCTTGCAACTGGCGCAGAGTGGCAAAGGCGGCCTCTTGCTCGGCGCGGTCTTCGCTCGGCTCGGGGATTGCCATCAAACCGCGCAGGCGCAGGTTGGGCAGAGCGGCCACGGCATGGGCCAGCGCGGGGAGGTCGGCCGCAGCGCAGCCTGACTTGCTGTCTTCCCCGCTGACGTTCACCTGCAGGCAGATGTTCAGGGGCGGCAAGCCCTGGGGGCGCTGTTCGGACAGGCGTTGGGCGATCTTCAGGCGGTCCACGGAATGTACCCAGTCGAAATGCTCGGCAATGGCTTTGGTCTTGTTCGACTGAATGGGGCCTATGAAGTGCCAGATCAAGGGCAGGTCGCCCAGCGCTTGCTGTTTGCCCAAGGCTTCCTGCAGGTAGTTTTCGCCGACATCGCGCACCCCTGCTGCATGAATTTCGCGGATGGCACTGGCCGGTTTGGTCTTGCTCACCGCCAGCAAGTGGACGCTGGCCGGGTCGCGCCCGACGGCCTCGGCTGCACGTTGAATGCGGGCGGCGAGGGCGGAAAGGTTGTCTGCTATGGTGGACATGGATCGATGCCGTCGGCTCTGGGGTCTGCGGCATTCTACCTGCTTGATGGCCGTTGGGGAGTCTCATGGACGTGACCGACCTGTTGGCCCGGGCTGGCGATGCAGGGGCGAGTGACCTGCACCTGGCTGCGGGCGAGATACCGATGCTACGCGTGGATGGCGAGCTGCGGCGCATGGACCTGCCGCGCGTGATGCCAGCTGCATTGACCGATGCCCTGGCGCCGCTGCTTGATGACAGCCAGCGCCACCAGTGGGCGCAAGGTGATGAGCTGGATCTGGCGTTGGAGCTGCCGTCACTTGGCCGCTTTCGCCTGAATCTGTTTCGTCAGCTCAATGGCCCGGCGGCGACCCTTCGCCTGATCCCAAAACGAATCGCCACACTTGAAGAACTCGACCTTGAAGAAGTGTTTCGAGCTGTTGCGCAGTGCGCTGATGGCCTGATTCTGATCGGCGGCCCCACTGGCAGTGGTAAAACCAGCACCTTGGCAACGCTGATCGATCAGCTCAATCGCCGGCGCTCTGCGCACATCATCACGCTTGAAGACCCTGTTGAAGTTATCCACAGCAGCCAGCGCAGCCTGGTCAACCAGCGCGAGATCGGTCGGCATTGCCGCGACTTTTCCCAGGGCTTGCGCAGCGCGCTGCGTCAGGACCCGGACGTGATCATGATTGGCGAATTGCGTGATCTGGAGACGATTCGCCTGGCACTGCGGGCCGCTGAAACGGGGCACCTGGTGCTGGCGACGGTGCACACGCGTTCGGCGGCGGGGAGCATCGACCGGCTGGTTGAAGTGTTTGCCGCTGAGGAGAAGCCGTTGGTGGCGGCGATGTTGGCGGAGTCGCTGCGCATGGTGGTGGCGCAGGTGTTGGTCAAGCGCGTAGGTGGTGGGCGTATGGCTGCCAGGGAGGTGCTGGTGGTGACGCCTGCGGTGCGCAACCTGATCCGCGAGGGGCGGATGGCGCAGTTGTGTTCGGTGATGCAGACGGGGGCGGCGCAGGGGATGCGGACGATGGAAGGCGCGATGCGGGGGTTGAGGGATAAGGGATTGATCGAGCCCTCACTTTGACTGTTCGGGCCTCTTCGCGGGCAAGCCCGCTCCTACAGGGGCATCACTATGCCTGTGGGAGCGGGCTTGCCCGCGAAGAGGCCCCAACGATCAGCGCTTGGCCAGTGCCAACTGCTGCTGTTCCTTCGGCAACACCCGCTTGGCCACCACATAGTGCTTCTGCCAGTAGGGCTTGCTCAGGTTGTCGATGCTCACCCGCTTGCCGCGGCGCGGTGCGTGGATGAAGCGGTCGTTGCCCAGGTAGATGGCAACGTGGTTGACCCGGCGGCTCTTGATGTTGAAGAAGATCAGGTCGCCCGGCTTGAGGTCACTTTTGGCCACCTTCACGCCGTGGCCCTGGGCCATGGCATTGGAGGTGCGCGGCAGGTCGACATCGGCCACGTCGTTGAAGGCGTATTTGACCAGCCCGCTGCAGTCGAAGCCTTTTTTAGGGCTGCTGCCGCCCCAAACATACGGGGTACCGAGCACATTGACGGCGCGGCTGAGCACGTCGCTGCTCTGCTTCGGCGACATGGCCGCAACAGGCAGGTTGTGAGCCTTGGCAGCGCTGCTGCTTGGGCGTGCGCGTAGCGTGCTGTGCTTGCTGGGCGCGTGTTTCACCGAGGCATTGGTGGTATAGCCGGTGAAACCGTTGGGAAGACGTTGCTCACGGTTGGTGGCGTGGGCGGCCAGGGGCAATAATAGGCAGAGGGTCAGCCATGTCTTGAACAAAGGCGGCATAGATGAAGCTCTTGTGAAGTTTTGATTTTGGTTTTGGTGTTGGCGCGCAACTTTATAACAGCTTTTTGATCAATTTCTGATCCGTTGGTCGATTGTCATGCTGCCGTACGTCGGCCTTCGCCAGAAAAGTCACATTTTTTTTTAGAAAATTTTTGGATAACCCATGAGGGCTACGAATGAACAGTTATGAACAGGGGGCACCGTTGCACGATACCCACAGCAAGGTCATCGGCTATCTGCTGTGGATTTTCGGCTTCACAGGCTCGCACCGTTTCTACTACGGCAAGCCCATCACCGGGACGATCTGGTTCTTCACCCTGGGCCTGCTCGGCATCGGCTGGCTGATCGACCTGTTCCTGATCCCGGCCATGGACCGGGAGGCTGATCTACGCTTCCATTCCGGGCGCATCGATTACAACATTGCCTGGGTTCTGCTGACCTTCCTGGGCATTTTCGGCGTGCATCGGCTGTACCAGGGCAAATGGATCACCGCGATCATCTATTTCTTCACCGGTGGCTTGTTCCTGGTGGGCGTGCTGTATGACTTCTGGACCCTGAACGGGCAGATCTCCCAGGCCAACGCCGAGCGCCGCTGAGGCACAAAAAAGGCCTTGTCGCGCTGAGCGGCAAGGCCTTTTCAGTTACTGACGGGTCTGTCGCTGCTGCAGCAGCAGGTTGCTGAACCCTGCCCCCGCCAGCTGCTTCTGCGCCCCGGTCAGCTGTTCGCGATTGCTGAACGGCCCCACCAGTACGCGGTACCAGGTTTCATCCTTGACGGTCCCCGACTCCACCTTCACCGCCTGGCCGAGCAGGATGATCTGCGCGCGCACCTTGTCGGCATCGGCCTGCTTGCGGAACGAGCCGGCCTGCAGGAAGAACTGCGTGGTGGCTGCAGGCTTGATCACCGGCGGCGCAGGCGGTGGCGTTTGCCCCAGCAGGGCGGCCTGGGCACGGGCCGTGTCGATCTTCGCCGCTTCCGCTGGCGTCACCGGGGTCACCGGTTGTGCAGGCACAGGTGGCGTCTTCTCAGGCACTGCCTCGGGTGGCACGATCACTTCCGACTCTGGCAGCAGGGTGTAGAAGTCGTACTTCGGCTTCACCGGTTGCTGCACGGTGGCAGGCGTTGATTTGCTGGCCTCGGCGACCTTCTCCGGCTTCTGCTGCTCGGGCTTGGTGCGCTTGATATCGCCACCCCCCGGCTCGAGCTTCATCAGGAAGACGATGAACGCGCCGACGGTCAGGCCGACCGCCAACCATACCCAGCCTGGGATCGGCTGTTTGGCCGGTGCCTGAGTGCGGCTGGCGCCGCGCTTGGGTGCTGGTTTTTTCTTGGCTGCCAACTTACATGCGCTCCAGGGTTTCCAGGCCGAGCAGTTCCAGACCTTGTTTGAGGGTGCGACCGGTCAGGGCAGCCAGGCGCAGACGGCTCTGCTGCTGCTCTGGGGTTTCGGCGGCGAGGATCGGGCAGTTCTCGTAGAAGCTGGAGAACAGGCCGGCCAAGTCGTAGAGGTAAGTGCACAGCACGTGCGGGGTGCCTTTGTCGGCAACGCTGTTGAGCACTTCGCCAAATTGCGCCAGGCGTGCGGCCAGGTCCAGCTCGTGGGCCGCTTGCAGGACGATATTGCCCTCGACTTGGTCGAAGCCCTTGCCCAGCTTGCGGAATACGCCGGCCACGCGGGTGTAGGCGTACAGCAGGTACGGCGCGGTGTTGCCTTCGAAATTGAGCATCAGCTCGAAGTTGAAGCTGTAGTCACTGGTGCGGTGCTTGGACAGGTCGGCGTATTTCACCGCGCCAATGCCAACCACTTCACCGATGTGGCGCAGTTCGTCTTCGGTCAGGCTCGGGTTCTTCTCCTTGACCAGGGCATAAGCGCGCTCCTTGGCCTCGGTGAGCAGGTCGATCAACTTTACAGTGCCGCCGTCACGGGTCTTGAACGGGCGGCCGTCGGCGCCGTTCATTGTTCCGAAGCCCATGTGCTCCATCTGCATGGGGTGGCCGACGAAACCGGCGCGGCGCGCCACTTCGAACACCTGGTTGAAGTGCAGGGCCTGGCGCTGGTCGACGAAGTACAGCGCGCGGTCGGCCTTGAGCACGTTGCTGCGGTAGCGTACGGCAGCCAGGTCGGTGGTGGCGTACAGGTAGCCGCCGTCAGCCTTCTGCACGATCACCGGCAGTGGCTCGCCTTCGCTGTTCTTGAATTCTTCGAGGAACACGCACTGCGCGCCCTGGTCTTCGACCAGCAGGCCCTTGGCCTTGAGGTCGGCAACCACGTTGGCCAGGTCAGCGTTGTAGGCGCTCTCGCCCATCACGTCGGCCATGGTCAGCTTGACGT
>Ga0213823_1000234_pt1 | contig 55923 bp, 39 predicted proteins | sample MC6MC0907MG_FD_179887 | JGI IMG/M metagenome (GOLD analysis project Ga0213823, IMG submission 179887) | Enriched soil aggregate microbial communities from Iowa State University, Ames, United States - MC6-MC0907-MG | ecosystem: Environmental > Terrestrial > Soil > Unclassified | place: USA: Iowa...
TCTGGATGAGTACATTCATTACTACAACCATGACCGCATCAAGCTAAGGCTTAACGGCCTGAGCCCTGTTGATTACAGGGCTCAGGCTGCTAGCTGAAACTGTCCAACTTTCTGGGGGCAGTCCAGGTATTCCACTGCTTTCAAGGCCAGTGAAGATCCTGTGGGAGCGGGTTTACCCGCGAAAAGGCCGGTACGGGCCACTCAAATGCTAGGTGCGGTCACCGCCATGATCATCGCCGACATCATGATCGGCCCCATCATCGGCGCCATGCCCTACACCGTGGGCCTCGCCAACACTGTGATTCGCTTCGTGATTCGCTTCGTGGTTGGCCTCATGGTTGGCCTCATGGTTGGCCTCATGGTTGGCCTCATGGTTGGCCTCATGGTTGGCCTCATGGTTGGCCTCATGGTTGGCACCATCATCGGCGCCATTGCGTCCACTTTCACCACGGCCTGAGCTGGCATGTCCGCCGCCATCGCCGCTGTGTCCGCTCCCACTGCCGCCGTGGCCTCCACCACCGCCACTGCCGCCGCCTCCACTGCCACCACCATGACCACCTCCACCACCGCTGCCGCCGCCGTGACCACCGCCACCGCCGCCACCTCCACCACCGCTACCACCCCCACCGCCGCCATGACCACCGCCGCCACCATGGCCGCCGCCACCTCCACCACCGCCATCCTTCGCATACGCGCTGGACGCACCGCCAATGGAGTCAGGCACCAACACGGCCGACGCTGACAAAACCGCGCCGATTGCCAAAGCCAACAAGCATTTTTTGAGCATGTAGAGCCTCCGCTTGGAGTAGCACGGGGGTTGCACATGACCCCCGTGAGTTCCGGCCCCCCCATGGGGCGACCTGCAAACCAGTGCGGCCTTCCATCTGCAGCGGGTGAGCGAGATCCATCAGGGCCAACTGGCCAGTTGTTGCAGAATGTGTCTTACGTCCTGAGCGTAGTCATGCGCTAGCGCTTGTCACGACCAGTCATCCGAATGGCACTTGAACAGGCGCTGTCCGCGGCATCAGGTCATAGGGGTGCTTCCAGCCTGGCGTGCTCTTGATCCGCGCTTTCCAGGCCTCGATATGAACGAATTCGTCCAGCGCGATACCCGTGTCTTCAGGCATGAACACATACCCCGCCAACGACAGGTCGGCGATGGTCAAGCGCCCGCCGACCATGAACGGCGTCTTCGCCAAATGTGCATCAACGATGCGATAGGCCGCCGTGGCGCGATCACGCAAGAACTTGGTCACATCGGTTTCGCCCATCTGTTTCAGGCAATAGATAAACCGCAGCGCCGCGTAGTAGCTGGTGAATTTGTGGTTGTCGAACAGCATCCAGCGCCAGATCTCGCGCTTTTCGTCCTCATCGCGTGGGCCAAACTGGCCGGTCTGCTCGGCGAGGTATTCAAGGATCAAGGCCGATTGGGTGAACGACTTGCCCGCATGTTCGAGCACCGGCACCTCGCCCTGCTCATTCACTTCATCGCGCCAGGCCTGCTCGCGGGTCTGGCCGTTGAAAAAGTCGACGAACACCGGCTGCCAAGGCTGGCCGGTGAGTTCGAGCATGAGGGCGGCTTTGTAGGCATTGCCGGATTCGGCGAAGCAGTGGAGCGTGTATTCGGACATGGCAGACCTTCAGTTTCCTTTGAATGATCGTTAGGTGCCGGGGCCTTTGCACGGGCCAATCACCGGCAAACCGAGCAAATCATGCAGGGCTTGCCGCGGTCAATCCAAAACCTCCCACGACCCGTCATTCCCGTTATATGCCCCCCGCCCGGGCCATGCGACAGTGAAGAAAACAACACGGATAAAACCCATGTACAGAAACACCTCTACCCCCGCGGACGACAACGGTTGCGGCTGGTTCCACCTCAGCCCCCTGCGCCAGCCACGTGCCGCGCACCGGGGGCGGAGCGAAGCGCGCTGGGTGGTGCTCGGTGCTGGCTTCACCGGCCTTGCCGCCGCACGGCAGCTGGCGCTGCATCACCCGAATGACGAGGTGATCCTGCTCGAAGCCCAGGAAGTCGGCTTTGGCGCCTCGGGGCGCAACTCGGGCTTTGCCATCGACCTGCCCCATGACATCGGCGCACCGGACTACATCGGTGAGCTGGCCACGGCGCGGATGAACCTCAAGCTCAACCTGCGCGCGCAGTCGATACTACACACGCTGATCCAGCAGCATGGCATCGACTGCCAGATCCGCCCAGACGGCAAGTACCAGGCGGCGGTCGAAGACAAAGGGTTGGCGGTGCTCGAAGCGTACCGCAGCGGCCTGGAGAAACTCGGCCAGCCCTACCAGATGATCGATGCCCGTGACCTGCCCGAGCACTTCGGCACCGCGTTCTACCGCAAAGCGTTGTACACCCCAGGTACCCAGTTACTGCAGCCGGCCGCCTTGGCCAAAGGCCTGGCAGACAGCCTGCCCAGCAACGTGACGCTGTACGAACACACCACCATCACCCGCATCGAACAGGGCACGCGCATCACCCTCACGCATGCACATGGCGAGATCGTTGCCGAGCAGTTGCTGCTGACCAACAACGCCTTCGCCTCGTACTTCGGCTTCCTGCCGGGGCGGCTGCTGCCGATTTTCACCTACGCCAGCATGACCCGGCCCCTGAGCGAAGACGAACAAGCACGCCTAGGTGGCAAGGCGACCTGGGGCATCATCCCCGCCGACCCGTTTGGCAGCACCCTGCGACGCACCCTGGACCAGCGCCTGCTGGTGCGCAACAGCTTCAGTTTCAACGCCGATGGGCGCGCCAACCAGCGCCACCTGCAACGGGCCGGGCGACAGCACCGGGCGTCGTTCGAGCGGCGCTTCCCGATGCTTGCGGGTACACCGTTCGAATTCACCTGGGGCGGTTCGATGTGCCTGTCGCGCAACCACCAATCGCACTTCGGCACGCTGGCACCCAATGTCCATGCGGCGCTGTGCTGCAACGGCCTGGGAATTACACGGGGCACCGCCACCGGGACCCTGTTGGCCGACTGGCTGAGTGGCGAGCGTGACGAGCTGATCGACTTCCTGCTGGGCGCGGCCGGGCCCAACCGCAACCCGCCGGAGCCGCTGCTGAGCCTGGGCGTCAACCTGAACCTGCACTGGGGCCAGCGCCGCGCCGGCCTGGAAAGCTGACAAGGAGGCATCATGCATAGCCTGGGCATCCTCGGGGTCGGCGAGCTGACCGAAAAAGTCGTTATCGGCCTGCGCCGCGGTGGTTTCGACGGCGCGATCCTGCTGTCGCCACGCAACGCCCAGCGCGCCGAAACACTGACCCACGCACACGGTTGCCAGGTACTGCCGAGCAATCAGGCGGTAGTCGACCAGGCCGAGGTGCTGATGCTGGGCGTGCGCCCGGAATCACTGGCACACCTGGCCGGCGAGGTACACCTGCACCTCGGACAACGCCTGCTGTCGTTGGCAGCAGGTGTGAACCTGCAACAGCTGCAAGCCGCCTTCCCCGCCGCTCACTGCGTGCGCGTGATGCTGTCTTATGCCGCGCAACACAACCAGTCCACAGTAGTGGTCTACCCCCCGGATCCCCCCGCTGAGCGATGCCTGGCCGGGCTGGGCAACCTGGTGGTATTGCAGGATGAAGCGGCGTTCGAGCTGGCCACGGTGGCCGCGTGCATGAATGGCTGGTTCTACTTCCTTTTGCACGACCTGCAGCAGTGGCTGACTGACAAAGGCTTGCCCGCAACCGACGCACGCGCTTTGGTACTGGGCAACCTGCACGACTGTGTGAGCAGTGCCCAGCGCCAACCCGAACACACGCTCAAGGCCCTGGGGCAAGCGATTGCCACGCCGGGCACCTTTACCGCCGATGGGCTGGCCGTGTTGATGCATCAACCGGTAAGTGCCAGCTGGGGCGCGGCCTGCGAAGTGGTGCTGGATGCGCTATTGACCCGGTCGCGGTAGGCGCAGCCTTGTGCTGCGAAGAGGCCGGTGACAACGCCGTAAATCTTGGCTGATGTCGCCGGCCTCTTCGCAGCAAAAGGCTGCTCCTACAGTGCCATTCACACTTCGCAATGCCATCCCACGACCCGTCCGAACCGTTATAGGGAACCCCTGCAACCCGGTGCCATAGTGCCGCCACGCAAGTGCGTCAAATAACAACAAGAGGTAAGTCCAATGTCTGTCCCCAAACGCTCCGTCGAAGATGCGCCACTCAATGCGTTCCACCGCAAACTGACGGTCTATTCCGCCGGTGGCCCGTTCCTCGACGGCTATGTGCTGAGCATCATCGGCGTGGCCATGCTGCAGATCACCCAGGCCCTGCAACTGTCGGCCTTCTGGGAGGGGCTGATTGCGGCTTCGGCGCTGATCGGGGTGTTCCTCGGCGGCTTCCTGGGTGGCTGGTTCACCGACAAATACGGGCGCAAGGTGCTGTACCTGGTCGACCTGATCGCCATTGTCGGTTTTTCGGTGGCGCAGTTCTGGGTCGAGTCGGCCTGGGCATTGTTCGCCTGGCGGTTGTTGATTGGTATCGCGGTCGGCGCCGACTACCCGATCGCTACCTCGCTGCTGGCCGAGTTCCTGCCACGCAAGCAACGCGGGCCGCTGCTGGCGGCAATGGTACTGATGTGGTTCGCCGGGGCCGCCGTGGCCTACGTGGTCGGTGAACTGTTGCTGCGCGTCGGCGGCGATGACGGCTGGCGCTGGGTATTGGCCAGTGCGTTGGTCCCGGGTGCGTTGTTCCTGATTGCCCGTAGCGGCACGCCAGAATCGCCACGTTGGCTGCTGAGCAAGGGCCGCACTGCCGAGGCGGATGCCGTGATCAAACGCGTCTACGGCCCGGATTACTCCATCGCCGATCTGCCCGAACACGTCAGCGGCAAACCGGTGTCGGTGTGGTCGCTGTTCCACTCCGGCTACGGCAAGCGCATGGCCTTTGTCACCCTGTTCTGGACCTGCGCCATCGTCCCGCTGTTCGCCATCTATGCGTTCGCCCCAAAGGTGCTGCAGGCGCTGAAGCTCACCGGCGACTGGGCCGCCTACGGCTCGATCGCCATCACCCTGCTGTTCACCCTTGGCTGCCTGCTGGCAACCAAGCTGATCAACCGCCTGGGGCGGCGCAAGATGCTGATCCACAGCTTCCTCTGGTCGGGCATGTCGCTGGTGCTGCTGGGCGTGTTCCCCGACGCATCGCCCACCACCGTGCTGGTGCTGTTTGGCGCCTACGCGGTGTTGATCAGCGGCGCCCAGGTGCTGGAATACGTCTACCCCAACGAATTGTTCCCCACCGAGATCCGCGCGTCTGCCGTTGGCCTGGCCACTTCGCTGTCGCGTATCGGCGCGGCCGTGGGCACCTACCTGGTGCCTATTTCCCTGGCCACCTATGGCATTGCCAACACCATGTTCGCCGCCGCGTTGATCTCACTGTTCGGTGCACTGATCTCGTGGTGGCTGGCCCCAGAGACCAGCAAGCTCGACCTGCAGCAAGCCGCCGCATTGGGCGGGGCCGCCCCTGCACCGTCACCGTCCTACAAAAACGTTGCCCGAAAAGCCTGAAGGAGCCACACCATGAACCAAGTGCTTACCGTTGTCCGCAATGCCGCTACCTCGCCCCTGGGCACGCCAGCCCCTGCCCGGATGCCGATCGGCGAACCGATCGCCCACGCCGCCAGCGCCCAGGACCAGACCGATGAAGCGGTGGGTGCCAGCATCGGCATCTGGGAAAGCAGCCCCGGGGTATTCCGCCGCTTCCTGAAAAACCGCGAATTCAGCCATATCGTCAGCGGCAGCTGCACCTTTACCCCCGACGGTGGCGAGCCGGTCGAGCTGCGAGCGGGCGATGCGGTGCTGTTCCCGGAGAACTGCGAAGGCGTGTGGGAGATCCACGAGACCCTGCGCAAGACCTACGTACTGTTCTGAGGAGCGCGCGGATGATCGAACGTATCAACCCCGGCAAACGGGCCAGCCAGATGGTTCTGGTGGATGGCCGCCTGGAAACCTCCGGGATCGTCGCCCTTGCACAGGGCGATATCGCTGCGCAGACGCGGTGCGTGCTGGCGCAGCTGGAGCAGTGGCTGGCACAGGTTGGCGCAGGTAAGGGCAACCTGACCCGCGTGCAGATCTGGCTGGCTGACATGGGGGAGTTTGCGGCGATGAATGAGGTGTATGACGCTTGGGTCGGGCAGCAGCCACCGGTACGGGCGTGTGTGGGGGCTGCGCTGGCGGCGCCTGAGTATCGGATCGAAATTCAGGCATTTGGACAACTTTGATAGCGCCGGGGCCGCTTTGCGGCCCATTCGCGGGCAAGCCCGCTCCCACAGGTATGCATCTATCCCATCTGTAGGAGCGGGCTTGCCCGCGAATGGGCCAGCAAGGTTTGATTACAGCTCCGGGTCCAAGCCTACTTTGTCCCCATGCCAGTCAAACCGCTCCACTTCATGCCGCCGTTTGCGGAAGCTGTAAGGCGTCTCGCCGTACTGCTTGCGGAACCACAAGATGAAGTGCGACGCATCGGAAAACCCACACGCCAAGGCAATGGTGGTGATGTTCTGGCTGGTATTCACCAGCAAGCGCCGGGCGTGGTCCAGGCGCAGCTTGCGCCAGTAGTTGGCCGGCGGCTCTTGCGTGTTGGCAACGAACTCGCGGTGCAACTGCCGCGGGTGTGTGCCCACTGCCTCGGCCACCGCCTTGAGGGTCATCGAGGCATCCAGGTTGGCGCGCATGAAGGCAATGGCCCGTTGCACACGGTCGTTCTGGTAAACGCTTTCGCTGGCGGCCTTGTCCTCTTGCGCGTCGGCACGCTCGTCCACCAGCAGGTACTCCAAGCCCTTCTGCGCACGCACCGCGCCGCAGTGCCGGCGAATCAGGTTGGCCGCCAGGTCGATGGCCGTGCCGCCCGGGCAAGTGATAATGCCGCGGTCATCCACATAGCTCTTGTCGATCACGGCGGTGGACAGCGGGAAACGCTCCTTGAACTCATCGCGCAAGGTGAAATGCAATGCGCACCGCCGGCCATCGAGCAGGCCGGCCTTGCCCAGCACGAACGAACCTGAACACAGGGCGATGATCGGGATATTGGCCGCATGCACCTCACGCAGCGCATCGAGTAGCCAGTCTGGGGGGTTACGCGTTTCGCCCAGCAGCCCGCCCGCCAGCACGATGTAGTCGTACTGGGCAAACAGGTTGAGCGGTTTGGTCGGCGAAATGGGCATGCCGCAACTGGCGGTGATCGGCTGGTCGTCCAGGGTCATCCAGTCCCATTGGCAATACACTTGCTGACTGCGGAACGACTTGTCGGCGGCGAAGCGCAACGAGTCGACCAGGCCAGCGACCGGGACCAGGGTGAACTGGTTGAGGAGCACGAAGCCAACCCGCAGTTCCGGTTTTATCTGCGAGGTGGCTTCGGGGGGCTGTGGTTGTTGTTGTAGGGCGACCATGGACGCTGCTCACATGACATCCGAAGTGGGTGTCATTCTAGGCGTCTTCAGGCGTCCGCCATATCATATTTAGCGCCAAGAATAGTAGATTTCCGACACGGGTTACTTTTTACGTGACCTCGCAACAGCATTTCTGGCGGAGTAGTGCTTCTCACTAGGGTTAGCGCCTATCACGCTCTCTGCTTTATCGTAGCCGTCAGTTGAAAGTTGTACTGCAACGAAGTGCTGTTCGTTGTTGAAAGTGACCTCGTAAATTGGACGTTTACCCATGAGTGGCCGGGGGTTTTGAATGCCTATTACTTTGCCATGGGCCAAGGCGGCCATCACCAAATCAGCGATGTCCTTATCCCTCGTTATGCCCTGATCAGCGAAGTCGGCACGGTGCCGAGTGGTAACATGCTTGAAGCCCCGAGATTCTGTACCTCTTTCCAAGAAGAAATATTCTTGCTTCGTACCATCACTCTTTGGCCTTTGGCCAATAGCCATAACACCATAACCCGATTGCCTGTCTGTCGGTAGATATCGTTTCAACTTCTCATACACTGGACTATCTGTTTTGCCAGCCTCCCTGACTGCCACGGATTCTTTCTTCGGCGACCTGCTTGCCTGCTTACTCTTAGGACTAGGAGCTTGCGACCAGCCATCGTCGTCTTGGGTATCTGCTGCAGAGGGCTCTAATTGAGAGGATGAAGCGAGCAGACCAGCACCATCTCGGCTCGGCCCTGCTGAAGCTGAAGTTGATGCGACTGGGTCATTAGCAGCGTCACCGGCCCCGCTGGCAACCGACGTGCCTTGTGCTCCGGAGCTGTTCCCCCCGCCCTTGTTCTTTTTCCCTTTGCCCCTCAACCCCAACTCATCAACCAATGTCATCGGGTTGTTACGCACCATCGCGTACAAGTTCAAGCCATCCACCGTACCTGCCGGGTCCGCACTCAACCACCGCCCCAGCCAAGGCTGGTAATAGCGATACCCGTAGTAGTACAGCCCTGTCGCATCGCGCTCCTTGCCCGAATAACGAACAAACTTGTAGCGCCCCTGCACTTCACTGCGAGCGGCCCATACCGCCGTGCCGCCGTACGGGTAGTACTCCTCTCGACTAATTACCGCACCACTGCCATCGACCTCCAGGCAACCGCTGCCCAGTTGGTCGGCATAGCTGTAACGCAATTGCGCGTTGGCAAGTTCTGGGGGTTTGCCTGCTGCCCAGTGCAAGGCCCGCACCTGGGCGTGCCCAGCGTCGCCCACCAGCACCACCTGCAACTGTTCGGTCAACGTTCCGCCCTGGGTTGTACTGCGCAGCTCCAGGCCTGGCAGGTACTGCACACGTTGCGTGCGCATGTGGGCCGCGGTCTTTTGGGTACTGACCTTGAGCACGCGTTGGTTGCCGATGTCATAGCGGTAACTTTCGCCATCGTCCTCCGCCCCTTCGCGCATGACCTGGGTAACGGCGTGCAACTCACCGCGCGGTGTCCAGTTCAACTGTTGGCCAGGCAACAACACCTTTTGTTGGCCACTGGCATTGAACAACGCCTCGACGGCGGCCGGGTCCTGGGTGAGCGCGCTGTGCACCGCCCGGTTGCTGCGGTCACTGACGGTGATATCGGTGGTGTAGCTATGGTTTGTGGCAGGCGCGCTGTGGCGGATGCGGGTCAGGTTGCCCGCCATGTCGTAGGTATAGGTGCGGTTGTAGCAGCTGTAGGTGACGTTATCGAGGATCGCCATATCCGGCAGATTGACGCCCTGCTGGCCGGCATTGGCCATCTCGCGCCCGGTGGCGCTGGCCAGCTGGTACAGGCTGTCATAGACATAGGTGCTTAGCGGTTCGACTTTCTGATTGCGCCAGAAGCGGGTTGCTTCGGCGTCGTTGCGCACACTGAGCACATTGCCCACCGGGTCGTAGGCGTAGCGCAGGTCTTGCAGCACCTTGGCCCCTTGCGCGTGCCCTGTCGGGCGCTCGGTGCGCACTTCTGCCAGTAGCTGTGTGCGCGGTTCGTAGCGGTATTGGGTGACCAAGCCATTACCGTGCTCCTCGCGCAGCTTTTGCCCGGCAGCCGAATAGCTCAGGGCTTTGAGAATGACCTGCTCCGGGCCGCCCTTGAGCGTCAGCCAACGCTGCGTGAGCAGGCCCGCCACGTCGTAGGCCTGGCGGCGCAGATGGCCTGCGGCATCACGCGTGGCCAAGGGTGCGCCGGTCGCATCCACCGTGGTCAGCGTAGTGCTGGCTTCGCTTTCCGGCTGCAGTTGGGCCTCCCAATCAGCAGACTGCTCACTTTGCCAATCCGCCTCCACCTGCGGGTTATCGGCATCCACCAGCAAACGCTGCGTGGTCGCTAGGGGTACACCAGTCAAGCCAACGCCATGGGTCTGCAGCACACCGGCGGTGTGGTAGTGCCGGCTCGCCTGGCCCGCCAGATTGTGGGCTTTTTCTGCGGCGCTGTTGCCGGCATATACCACCCGCTCCAGCCGACAAGCCGCGTGGCCATTGACCTGTTCGCTAATGCCCACGAGGCGCCCAGGCAGGGTGGCGTTCTCGTAGTGCCAAGTGCGGGTGACCGCTTCACTGCGCACGTGCTCGCCGCGCTCATCAAGCGCGATTCGCGACACGGCAAGCAACGGGCGCCCCGCTGCATCGCTCAGGTTGATCGACACGCCGGCGTCGGCGCTTTGGGTGCACACCGGGGTGCCGGCCAGGTCGGTCAGCCAGGCAAAGTTACCCCGGCCGCTGGCGTGCAGGCGCGGGTCGCAACTGTGGGTCATGAAACCCTTGGCGTCATGCTGCTGGCGCGTAATCCGAGGTTGCGTCAGGGTCGGCGTGTCCGGGTGGCGATGGTAGTGGATGGTCCGGGCCACCAGGCCGCGGTTGTCCACGACCGTGACGGTAGGGGTATTGCGATGGACAGCGTTGTCCGAAAGAGCAGGCATCGCGTGCCTCCTGTTCTTGAATTCTGCATTGGGTTGAGTGGCATGGCGTGCGCCAGGTAGCGCGCGCCATCAGGGTCGCGTTCAGGCCGTGTCGTTCTCGTCCTGCGCTACCGTGAACCAGGGGTAGTACTCGGTACGCCGTTCCCAGCCCGCAGCGGTGAGGACGCGGTAAACGCGCCCCATGGCGTCATACAGCTGGGTATCGGCATACAGCCCGGGATGGCCGCTGTCATCGCTTACAGGGCGCCAGTCATCGAGGTAGTACGGCAACCAGGTGCGCACGGGCTGGCCTTTGTTGTCGTACTCGGTCTTACCTGTCACCGCCCAGCGCCGCGCTGCGGGCTGCACGCGTGCAGCACCGTTGGCATCGCGCTCGAGGCTGCCTGCGGCGGTACGCACCCACGCATCGCCGGGCGCACTCAGCACGGCGGTCTGCAACAGGCGGCCGGCGCCATCGCTGTGCGCCACGTTTACGCGCAGCTGCTGCGCAGGGTCGCCGTCGTAGCGGTCGGTCTGCAGGCTGATGATATGTGGCGGCTGGCGGCTTTCGCTGTCGTCCACAGCGGGCAGGCCTTTGGCCTTGAGCAGGCGACGCAGCGCCAGCTCGCCCATGCGGGTAGCCAGAGGGCGCCCTTGGCTGTCACGTGCCAAGGGCATCCAGCTGTCGGTCACTACCCGGTGCGCCGTGGCCACGGGTACCTCGCCTCCTTCGAGTGCCAGGATGCCCTCGACCGTTGCCGGCAGCGTGAATGCCTTGCTGCTATAGCCGGCCGACTGGCCCTGTTCCGTGCCGTAAAAGCGGGTTTGTGTCACTCGCCCCAAGGCATCGAGGCTGACCTGGTGCTGGTTGTCGTTGGCATCGGTCATGGCTACAGGCGTGAGGAAACGCCAGTCATACTCGAAGCCGGTTTCCAGGCCAGCGGCGTCGGTTATCTTCAGCACTTGCAGGGCGTGTGGGCTCCAGTCAACACGCTGCTCGCCAAGCAGCTCGCTGGGACGCAGCGTGGCCTGCCGATAAAACAGTGGCGCACCCTGGTGCCTGATCAAGTCGTGGCGGCTGACGTACACCCGCTTGCCGTCCTCGGCCAAAGCGATGAGGTGATAGCCGCCATTGGCCTGCCACTGTGCCAGCTCGTGCGGCAACAGCGTTGTCTCGAGCGCAGCCAGGGTGGCGTGTTCGAGCATGGCGATTTCGCGGTAGGCCACCAGCGCCTGGCGGGTTGGCGCCGTGGTCAGTTGCCCCTGGGCATCGCACCATTGCTTGCGCTGGTAGCCCGACAGCGTGGCAGCATCCAGGCCCTCCAACGGGCCGTCGGGTGCCAGCAGATGCTCCACGCTGAAGCCGCCCTGTGGCAGCGTGTGCGCTGACAGCGCCAGCACATCGGTACGGGTCGCTTCGATCAGCCCGGACACGTAATCATGGCCGTCCTCCAGGTTGCGTACCCCATGACGCGCGTGCTCAAGCCAGGCCATGTCCTGCTGAGGGTCGCGCGCATCGTCCAGCAAACCGGCTGGCAGCGAGACTGGATAAGGCGATGGGGAGACTTCAACCCGGCGCGGGTAATGCACTTGCACCTGCTGCAGGACATGGCCGTACTTGTCCTGGCCAATCACCAGTGTCTGCGTGATAACCGGGTCCTGGACAATGCGCTCGGTGGTGAAGGCCAGGCTCTCTATTGCCGTTACCAAGGCCGCAGGCCGGTCGGCGTGCGGGGTCTCGTAAACCCGCACTTGCCAGCGCTGACGGGTGATGCTGTACGGCACCCCAGCGTGTTCAGTGCCGTCAAGGCCGTAGGTTTCACTGCGCACTTGCGCCCCTTTCAAGGCACAAAGCAGCCAACGCCGGGCTGCACCTTGCGGCGAGTAAGGCACATCGCAGTCACCTTCCAGGCGAGTGAAACGCACCGGTTGCAAGGGAAAGTCCGCCTCTGCGCTGCCCTGCCCATCAAAGCCCTGTGGCGCGATGCTATCCAGGTCTTCGATGCCACTGAGGAACCACTGGCGTATTTGCGCCGGCGGCGAACGCTCGGCGGCCGTGCCCTGGGCGTCGCTCAGGGTGTCGGTCTGGATCAACTGCCTGAAACCGCGAAACTCGCGCTCGACTGGGTCCCAGACCGGGCTCTGATAGCGCATGCCACTGACAGTACGCAGGCCACTGATGTCGTCCACAAGGGTCACCTGGGCCAAGGTGTGAACCGGGAACGGCAAGCGACTGATCGCCGTCTTACCTTCCCCTTGCAGAACACGCTTTTCATCCAGCCAACTCTGCGCAGAACTGCGGTAGTCGAACAGCGTACGACCACCGGTGTTGCTGCACACCTCGGCCAGCAACCAGGGGCGTCGGTCGTTGAAGCGGTACGCCCAGCTACGTGGAGAGATGTGTGGCACAGTCAGCACCAGCTCTGCACAACCCTGCCCGCGCAAATCGACCAGTTGCAGCTTGCAGCTGGCATCGAGCACAACCCCCTCTGGCGCCGGCACGCAATGGCTTTCGACGAAGCGATTGCCGTTATGGCTGACGAATACCCGGATGCGGTCCGCGTCTACATAAAGGATATCGGTAGTACCACTGCCATCGGTATCGCCAAGCAATACCCGCGAGGCGTTGAAATGTTCGATGGCAAAACCCGGCATCTGCACAGGGTTGGCAAAATGACCGTGGCCAAGCATCGGCCAGTAGGTGACGCCTTCGGCCGTGACCTCGATCAATTGCTGCAACCCTGTACCCGCCAGGTCGGCAAATGCCACCAGCCGGTGCTCACCGCCAGGCAATGGCAGCGCGGTGCCTGCCACGATGTCGCTGGCAGGCTGCCAGCCGGCACCACGCACCCTGGCAGACAAGCGCACGCTACGTGGCCCGATCATCACCAGGTCCTGCTGCCCGCCACCGCTGAAATCGACCAGTTGCGCATCCCCATGGGCCAGCTCGCTGGGCATGGCGTCAGCGGCAATGAAGTCACCCCATTGCCCATCCGGCGCCAGGGTGAAGCTGCCGCGAACACCCGGCAGGTTGACCAGCCATTGTGGCTGGCCGTCTCCTTCGAGGTCGGCGAGCATCCCGGTGCCTGGGCGTGGGGCTCCCGGTAATGCCTGTGACTCACCCCACGTGACGGCATCGCCACCCAGGTCGCTGTTGCGTTCCGGCGCGCGATACCACCAGGCACCGGCATCCTGGAACAGCAAACCCGGCAGCCCCTCGCCGTAAAGATCCACCATCTGCCAGTGTGGCGCGCTGAAGCCATCGAGGTCGGGCAATGCCTCCCAGCTTGAGTGCTCACGCCCTGGGCGACTCGGCTCGAATTCCACCGGTGGCAGCAACAACGGCGTGCCATCCGTTTCGTAAGCGACCTGTTGCGCGGCGACCAGCACCGAGGCGACGCCCGATGCGTCATACCCCAGGTGCAAGCGCGAAACCAGTTGCGGGCTTGGGTCAGCCTCCCCGGCCATCATTCGCGTACGGTGCCACAGCAGCACCTCGTGGCAAAGCCGCCGCACCCGTTTATCGAAGCCCCAGCGCCAGTACGAAAAGCAGTCCTCGCGCACCGGCCAGGGTGCCTCCACCTCGAACGCCGGTGGGGTGTTCACATCCACGCCGCGCTCGCCGTAATCCAGCTGCATCACGGTCATGAAATCGTCTGGGCGAAAGGCCTGCTGCGGTATCAGCAGCGCTGCGCTTGGGGTTGCATTCATGGCGTGGACGGCAACCAGGCAGGTGTTGGCAACCTGCGGGTGCATGGCCAGTTCGTGCGCATCACACCCCGCCTGGTCTTCGCTGCGGTAGGTGTAGACCACATGCTCACCCGTGGCACTGACAGTCTCTTCGGCATACCAGCAGGCGACCTCTGCCGGTTTGCCGGGCTTGGCCAGGCGAGCTGAGGCCGACCAGCCAAACAAGGTGATGCTGCCGTCGGCATGGTATTGCAGCCAGAAGCCCGGCGAGTCGGGGCATTCTTGCGCTTGCCAATGCTCCAGGCGCTGGTCGCGGCCGCCACTGCGCTGCACCCAGGCGGTTACCGTGTGAGCAGCGGGGGTGTCGGAAAACGGCAAACTGGCGACAGTGCGCGGCGCCCCGCGGTCGAGTAGGATTTCCTCGCCATCTGGGCCCTGCCAACGGTCACTGCGGGTGTATCGGGGGACACCCAGGCGGTCCAGGCGGCAGACAGTGGGCGGGCTACACTGCCAGCCAGCACCGAAGGCGCCATTACCTTCCGAAGAACGGTAGGCCAGGCTCAACGACGGCGACAACGCGCGGCCGACCGGCAATGGCAATGGCAGCGACCAACCTGCGGTGCCGTCGGCGCTGCCGACTGACAGCATGCCTCCACCCGCCGAAACCGTACCGCCGCCCTTGGGCAGCGAGGGGGGGCTGAACACAGGTTCACCGCCGGCACCCGAAGGGGTGACAGACATATCATTCATGATGTTGCTCCTTGACGACCCCCGCGCCCTGGCGCAAGGGTCAGGAAATAGGAAGTCGGCCTCAGCGGGAGGGCACCTGGGTACCCTCCCCTGCTCCTTAGCGGACGGTGAACTGCACGTGCAGAATGATGTCGTTGAGACGTTCCAGCAGTGCCCGCTGATCACCCTGGGCCTGGGCGAAGTTCAACGACATCTGGGTCTGGTCGTCGCGATCATCCGCCTTGGCGATGTGCAGCCCTTCGAACGGCAGCAACTGGTTACCTGGGCGAAATGCCGGGTAACCATTGAGCTGGCTGAACTGGCCGTTGTCCTGCATGGCATGGGAAACGTTCATTTGCTCACAGCCCGCAGGCAGGCCTTGGGCACTGGTCAGCAGCCGTGCATGCACATCTTGATAGGGGCCCAGCAAGGCCGGCAGAGAGACCGCAATACTGCGGATACGTCGCGAAGCTGCAGTTTCGAAGCCTGCTGCCAGGTTCAACGCTTTAAGGCCGAACTGCACCGACAGCATGCCGTTCGCCGCCAGTGCCAGGCTGCTGTGTTCAAGCTGGTCATCGACCTCAACTGTTTTACCGTCAAGCAGCACCTTGACCGCCTCACCCAAGGTGACGGGTTGGCCTTGCGAGCTGAGCTTGCCGTCGAAGAGCCTGGCCAGTGATACCGTGCGCGTTACCTCAAGCTCGCGCTTCTGCCATTTGACCCAGGCCGTTTCCATCTGCCCCAGTGCCAGCATCAGCCCCTCACCACACAGCAAACCCGACCAGGCGCTGTTCCAGGTGCCGGTGCGCAGGTACACATCCGTGTCGCCTTTTTCCCACTGCAGGGCCTTTTGTGCCATCAAGCAGCGCGACACAGTGAGGTCGTAATAGGTGTAGAAAATGCTCGCCAGGCGTGCGCGCAGCCAGCTGTACATGGCCTTCCCAGTGTACTTGCCTTGGTACAAGGCAAGCTGGGCCTGTGAATGGGCAGCTTGGGTGTTCAAGTGGGCAATGTGCATCTGGGCGGAGGTTTCACGTACTGTAAGGGCATCAAGTTGAGCCTGTACGGTCGCCATCTGTTTCTCTGCCGACTCATACTGGAACTTCCACTCAGCACGGCGGCGCGCGAAGACCTCCTCTTGGCTAAGGCGCGATGCCTTGATCCCATACACTTTCGAGCGCGCGCCAAAGCCGTAGGCAACGGCTTTCAATACATCTTCCGGTTTACCGCCACCGTTGGAGAAACCAAAGATCTTGGGGAAGGCGGCAATGATCGAAGCCCCTGCCATGAGGGCAGATTCAGCCGCACCTGCCTGTTCAGACTCGGTTCGCAACTTCAGCGCAAGGTGCTCGCGATCAGAGATGTTCCTTTGGTAGAGGTTCAGGTAGTGATTCCGACTGGCCGTGGCCGCCACCAGCGAACTTTGCAAGGTCACGCGGTCGGCTGCCAGCTCCTTGAGGGTGTGCTTGAACAGCGCCACATTGCTCTCGGCAAGCTCCGCGCCCTGGCTGGCCAGCAAGCCTGCTAACGCCTCGGCATCCTGGCGCTCGAGAATCCATTGCATCTCGCTGCCAAAATGAATCAGCTGGGCGGCCATGCTGCGGGCACCGTCGAGCAACACGGTGAAGCGCAGCGCCGGCACGTCGTTGACTTCCGTCAGGCCACGTTCGCCACTGGCCTCTGCTGCCACTGCCGCGGCCAGCAACGCCTTGGGATCGGCCGGTGTGGCGTAGAGCGGCAAGCTTAGCGGCTGGCCATCGAGGGTCAGGTTGTGGCGCAGGTTGTACTGTCGAATGCGCAGCGCCTCCCAGTAACCGAGCATAGTCCGGTTAACCTCTGGCAGAAACGGGCTTTCGCCGGGCGCTGCGGCCTGCCCCAGCACGGGTTCGTTCCAGCCCGTTGCCGGCGGTGCCCAGGGGGCGTCGCCCAGCAGGCTCACCGCGCGCTGATACCAGACGCTGGCTTCGCTGAGGGTGTCGCGCTGCAGCTTGCGGTAAGCGGCATCGCCGCGGCCGATGCAAATGTCCAGCAGGCGCATGAAGACGCTGTATTTGTAATGCATCGGGTCGTTCTGCGCCACGGCATCCGGGTCGAGCGACTTCAGGGGGTCGTCGTTCCAGCTGGTGTCTTCTTCCAGCGGCCGTACATTCCACATCCGCTGTGTGCCTACGCCGGATATTGAGTAGCCAGCCGGGTTGAACACGTACTTCAGCCACTGTTCGGCAAGGTCAAAGCGTTCTTCCTGAAGAAAGCGCTGCATGACCAACATTGGGGTGTAGTAGAACAACTCCCAGAAATACAGGGCATTGGCGCCGGTGAAGTCCATGCTTTCAGTGTCGTTCCTGCCAAATACCTGCACACTGTCCACATTGTCCTTGAGCAGCACTTGGCCGGTAGATGCCGCATCAGAGTCACGCTGAATTGCCAGGGTCTCGCTTGAGATCATGATGCTAAGGCCTGATATGGCCTTGTTGTGTTTAGCGCTGTATTTCGTTTCCAAGTGGTAGGACTGTTGCCCGACATACCGCTGATCCGACTCGAACATCATGCTGGCGAGCACCTTGGCGTTGTCGCTGAGCTGGCCCCTCCACAGCAAGGTGCGCTCCTCTTTGTCGGTAGCAAGCCAGACTTCGGCCCAGCGCTCTGGGCCGTGATACGAAGGCTTGTACACCGGAAGCGTCAGACGCACGACGACGCCAAGTTTCGGCTCGGGCATGTGCTGGGTGTCGTAGTTCAGGATTGAGTCGATCCCTGAGACCGCCTTTACCGTCAGCTCCCGAGCGAACAGGGTGTTGAGGCGGGTTACCTGCCCTCTGTGCGCCAGATACTGAGCGCCTTGATCAGTGGCACCGATGATGGCGGTCTTGAGTACATCGGCATCTTTGTAAACCTTGACGGTGTAGTTGCGGGTATTGCCGTTGCCGAACTGGAACTCGATGCGGTGCAGGGCTTCGCTACCCCCATCCCACTCGCTGATGTCGCCCATGGGTGCAGTGGTGTTCAACTGTACCTGCGCCGGCCCTTGTGACAGATCGTACTCCTGGTTGGCCTTTACGGTTTTAAAGCGCGTGCCATCGACGCTGTAGATGCGGCACAACACTTCCTCAGCAGGAACGCTGCCAAGCAGGTTCAGGTAATCCTGAGGGTAGAAGGTGTCTTCCCTTGCGATCTGTGTGTAGCCCAAAACCGCAGGTGTAAGTCTTGGTGGAGGGGTTCCGCCCGTGCTCTCATCAAAGAGCAGAGTCATGCGAGTCATCGGGTCACTGGTCGCAATTGTGAAGCGTGCGACCACTGCGTTCCCGGCACTGCTCTCAATCTTCTTCAACGAAGCCCAATACAAAGGGTTCATGTGGTTAGAGACAAGTGTGATAGAGCTACTGTTAGGCCCGAAGTAGGAACTCATTTGTGACGCACTGATAATCAGATAGCCATAATACAAGCTGCCTTCTTTACGCACCAGCAATGCACCCCCATCACTGCGTAACAGGCCTTGTGTTGCATTTGTTTCTGTGCCCAATGCAGGGTATTGCGCAATGAGGACCGCAAGCCATTTATTTTCAATGGCTGGCCGCTTTGACGTTACCGACAACTGGCTGCGAAAATACAGGCTGTAGGTATTCCCAACCTCCCCTGCACCACCGATAACCTTGGCTTCATCGAGCCTTGCTTCAAATTGCGTAAAACCGCCGGGCGTACCGTTCCCGTCAGCGACCGGCATGCGATCTTCCGCAGTTGGCAGCTCCAGCCCTTCGAACACCGCGCACATGCCGGTATCAATAGTGGTATCCAGCCAGTGCTGCACCGGCCCCAGGAACAGTTCGACACTGCCCAGCGTGCTGCTGCTGAAGTTCTCGGAAATCTCCAAGCCGGCAACAGTAGAAGCTTCGCTAACTTTCTCTGCAGACCGATCATAGATGACTGCCAGCAGCCCATCACGTTGCGGCCAGGCGGCAAGAAACAACGAGAGGTTTTCCAGAACTGTTTCTTTGCCAATATCGACCACGAGCGGGTACTCGATGGGCACGCTCCACTTGCCGTCATAACGCAGCCAGGCCAGCTTGAACGTCCAGTTCCACTCACGCAGTTCTGGCTGCCCTTTGTCATCACGGGTGATGATGTGCTCCTGGCGCTCCACCCAGCCCAGGTGCAAACGCCCGCGGAACACCACAGGCCGAATCAGGCGCCCTTGCACTTGCGGGGCCAGTTCGATTTTTGTCCAGGCGGTCCAGGCATTGGCTGGCAGCACGCCTTCTGGGGCACGCTTGGCTTCGTCTACCGTGCGCCACCAGTACTGGTGAGGCTGGCTGCGGCTACGCCCGATAAACCAGGATTTGCCCGTGTCGGCTTCGCGGTTGTCGTGATAGCCACTGATGGTCTCCAGGTTGGCCACTTCCTCGAACGCACTCAGGTAGCCCTGGAAGGCATCGCCCACTGTATCGTCATTGACCTGCGCCTGCCCCAGCGTTTGCAGCATGTCGTCCATTGCCGGGGTTTGCCCCAGGCGTACCGTCGGGTCGATGTAGTTTTCTGGGTAGTACATCAGCATTTGCCCTGCAGCCCAGTTGGCATAGCTAGCGTTCCAACGCGTCCAGTCCTTGAAAAACTGGCGACCCAGCACAACATGGCGCACGTTGGCCGGGTCTTCTGGCGTCGACAGGGTGCAGTGGATGAACTGCTGCAGGGCCGACATCGCTTCGGCGATACGGCTGCTTATCACCTGTTCGGCGTTCAGCACGTCGATCAACAGGTGCTTGTTCAGCGCTTCGACAGAGAAGTTCTGTTTCGCGCCCAGCACGCCGGTCAGCGCCAGGCTAAGCGGCCGTTCCGTGGCGGCGTGGGCCGCCGTGACCTGCGACGGTTTCAGGCCTGCCTGAAAAGCGTCTGCCATCTGCCGCCATTCGGTCCACTCGTCGTCCTGGGCCAGTAATTTTGCCAGCGTGTCTGGCATCACGGCATAGGCCTCGGCCAGTTTCGCCCATTGCATCAGCAGTTCGATTTCCTGCCAGCTGTGGACCTTTGTCGGCTCTTTCAGCTCGTCTTGGTCATGTGCATGCACAGCCGCCTGCGCCAACGTCGCTTGAGCAACACCGGTAGTCATAGAAAGCTGGGACAACGATACGCCTGCACCTTCACCAAGTGCCGCCAGCAGTGCGCCGCCTGCGCCTGACGGGTCCGCTAGCGTGCTTAGCCAGTCACTGAAGTTGCCGAGCGCCATGAGGGTCTGGACATCCCGCAGCAAGCCAGCGGTGCCACTGTGCCCGGCGTTGGCTGCCAGCAACTGTGGCTTTTCCACCAACAGGCGCAGCGCATCGCCTGTGACGCCGCATCCATGCGCGATGAGTGTCATTTGCGCGAGGGTGTAGGCAAAGTCGACCAAGACACGTTCATGCGGGGCCGAAGGGTCGGCCTTGCGCAGGCGTTCGCAGGCCTGCTGCAGCGTGAGCCCACTCGGCTCGGCACGGTTTACCCAGTTCAACAATGCTTGCGCCAACGCATCGCCACTGAGGTTGAACGTGGAGGCGGTCAAGGGCGAAAGCACGCCTAGCAGATCCTGCACTGTCGGTGCTTCGGGTAGTTGCGCGGCGCTCAAGGCGGCTCGCATGTCGTTGAGCAGATTGCCGACTTCCGTACTGGCTGGGATGGCCTCGACAGCGCGGGTCATCAGTTGCAGATCGTGAACGGTCCAGCCACGGGTAGCCATCCAGTCGGTGGTGCTGCGCAGCTCCTGCAACAATAGCTGCCATCCGCTGTTGTCCAGCGAGTGCATCGGATGCGGCGCACCCATCATCTGCAGCAGTTGGCGCAGCTCAGCAAGCGTCAGACCGTGATGCCGAGCCCACAGGCTCAAGGTGTACAGCGCGGACAAATGGGACATGATGACATTCATGCCAACGTCGGCATCCGCAAGGCCACTGATAAGCCGGCCCAGCTCGAACAGCCCTTCGTCATCGGTTTGGCAGGCACGCTTGAGGGTTGCCTTGATGTCGGCATGCTCGCTGGCATGGTCCGGGTGCAGGCGCAGCCGCGTATTGTCTCTGATCAAACCGCCTGCAACCAGTGGCGGGTCATTGAACAGGCGGTCGAACTGGCTTTTTTCAGTGCCGTCGGACGCTTCGGAGATAAACCCCCTGGCCATGAGCAGCGCGTCCTGGTGATCGATGCCGTAACGCTTTACTGAATGGGCGGTGCGCAAAACAATGGCCAGCGTCTGGTCAGTGATCTGGCTTGGCTCGACGCTATTAATGATGTCTTGCAGTGCCCGTGGGGACAGCTGGGTCACTTTGTACAGGCGAACGATCTTGTTCAACTGAAGCAGGTACGCAGCGATCGACAACCGCGTGCAGGTAACATTTAACGTGCTTTCACGGCTCTCATGGTCAGCGCTAGCGGACCGCGTCCATTTAGCGGTGAGCGCGGCCTCGGCCGGCACGTCGGCCCATTCGAAACTGTGGCGATACTCGACATCAGGCGCACAGTGGTCGAGCCCATAATCTGACGCTTTCAATTCAAACTCAAAAGGACCGCTGAGTTCAAATTTAACAACGCGATTGATCTGAAACTTGAACGCTAACTGCCAGGTGTCGTTATGCAATGGATACAGTCGAACATAACGCATATTGGGAGGCGTATCACTCAACGTCAACTGGATGATTTCGTCATCGGCACGTGTCGTCAGCGTGCGCCCAATGTATTCAGCTTTATCCATTTCCCCCATGAAGCCTTGCAGTTCAGCATCTGTCAGGCCAAACCAACTGCGCAAGCGCGCGGGCTGCATCATGGCGGTTGGCGTCATGCCAGGGAAGTACTTGGTAAACTGCTCTTCAGCATTTTGCTCGTTGATGTCGTCCGTCAATAAACGGCGCAACGCGGGCGATATATCATAGTGAAGGCAGGCCAGTGCAGCGTCATCCAGATGCTTGGTGAAGTGGGGTGCCGCCAGCAGGTGCGACAAATCCGCATCGTTCTGGACAAACACCTGGCGCAGGCGATTGTGATGATGATGGTACGGCGTAGTGCTGTTGCCGACATCGGTCGACAGCGTTTCAAGAAGCTGGTCATGGTTCAACGCCGGGCTGCCCGGCGGGGTAAGCGCCTCAATCGCCCGGCTCAGCAATATCTCATTGGACAGGCTGAGGGCACTGATCGGCGTGTCCAGATTGTTCTGGCTAAGTACCAATTGCCGCAGGTCGGGGCGGCGTTCGTCGATATGCCAGGGGTTTTTCGCGGGATACAACTCCTTCGCCTGTTTATACAGCTCTGCCAGATAAGCCGCCGGCGAAAACATTGAGGCCACATTCCCAGGGGCACAGTATCGTCCTGGGCGCTCGATCGGCCGATCGTTAACGTGCTGGAGACGCTTCGGCACAAGCGGAGAATGACGGATGATGATATTTTTCTCATCGAGCAGGGTTCGGTTGCGTGCCCGGCGTACTTGGTCGTGCAACTGGCGAGCTTCGTCAATATCAACCATATCGCCCAATTGCTCACGCAGTTCTTCGACAGATAGATCGCCCAAGGACGCCAGCGAATCGACCTTCAACTTGCTCATGAGAGACTTACTCTGTTCAGAAAAATTTTGAATCATTAGATAACCTTGCCGCAATAAACCACTGGACAAGCCCACCCCGCAGGGTGAGCAACTTTTTAACTTGGCGAGCCCATTCAAACGCGGCAACACTAATGGATCACTCCTAAAAAAAGACCTCTCAGAACTGCTAGCTAGTAACTGCAACCCTCGAAAACAAGCCGTCAGTTTTATTCCCTCATGATGTAAGGGTTTTCAGAACGCCTCCTCCAGGCACGCGCCCACGTCCTATCAATTGTCATGACTGTAATATCGCGCCCCGGCCGCACTGAGCATCATGTGTACACAAGACAAACATGCTCAGAGGCACCCCTCATGTACCGTGGATTCTGGTATGCCCAGGCGCTGGACCTGGACAGCGACCTCGCCCCTGCCCTGCAGGACTCGATTCAAGCCGACGTGTGCATTGTCGGCGGTGGCTTCCTTGGCCTGTGGTCGGCCATCCGCCTGAAACAGGCCCACCCGGAAAAAACCATCGTCATCGTCGAACGCGACCGTTGTGGTTCAGGCGCAAGCGGACGTAACGGCGGCGTTGCCACCAACTGGTGGGGCAAGTACCTGTCGGTGCGGACCATTTGCGGCGACGTCGAGGCGCGGCGCATCTGCGAGGCCGCAGAGTCGGCCATCGACGAGATCGGCAGCTTCTGCCGGGAACACGGCATCGACGCGCAGTACCGCAAGGATGGCTGGTTGTGGACGGCCACCAACCAACGCCAGATGAATTCCTGGCGGGTGCTGACCGATGGCCTGCAAAAGCTAGACGTCAACCCGTTCCAAGAGCTTGACCGCCAGACCATTCGCGGGCGCGTCGGCTCACCGCTGGTACTGGGTGGCATCTACGACCCCAACGCCGCCACCGTGCAGCCCGCCATGCTCGCGCGGGGCCTACGCCGGGTGGCGCTGAAGCTTGGTGTGCAGATCTTCGAGAAATCGCCATTCACCCACCTGCAACGTGGCGCCAACCCGGTGGTGCACATCGCCAAGGGCCATGTGAAGGCCAAGCACGTGGTGCTGGCACTCAACGCTTGGGGCGCGCAGTTCCCGGAGTTGCGCCGGATGATCGCGATCATGTCCAGCGACATGGTGGCGACAGCACCCGTCAAGGCCAAGCTCGATGCCATCGGCTTCAGCCGCGGCGAATGCATGACCGACTCGCGCACCGTGCTCAACTACTGGCGCAACACCCCTGATGGCCGCGTAGTCTTCGGCAAGCCGCTGGGCCAGTTCGCGTATGCCGGACGCATCGGCAACCTCTACGAGAAGCCTTCCCCTGCTGCCGACAAAGTGGCTGCCGAGCTGCGCCGGCTGTACCCGCAACTTGCCGATGTACCGGTCGTCAGCAGCTGGACCGGCCCCATCGACCGGGCCATGAAGGGCTTGCCGAACTTCGGCTACCTCGATCACCACCAGAACATCAGTTACGGCATCGGCTTCTCTGGCAATGGCGTGGCCACCACCGTGTTTGCCAGCCGCATCATCAAGTCGCTGGTCGAGCATGCCAATGACGAATGGGCCAACTGCGGCCTGGTCAACCAGAAGATGAAAATGCTGCCACCAGAGCCGTTCCGCTTCTTTGGCGCGCACATGGTGCGTGACGCCCTGGTCCGCAAGGAATCCCTCGAAGACCATGATCAGGACGCCGGTTTCCTCACCCGTCGCCTGGTGGCCATGGCCCCGGCCGGCTACGTGCCGGCCCAGAAAAAATAAGGAAACGGACCGTGAGCGAACACATCGTACTGCTCGACGACGAGGGCCTGGCGCCCTCCACCCGCCTTAAGCGCCCGGCCTGCGAGCACACCTGGCAGCAGTTTGCGTACACCCACCCCGAGCAGGTGCTCGAACACCTCAAAGACGCAACCATCGCCTTTACCTGCAGCGTGCCACTGCGTGAGGAACACCTGAGCCAGTTGCCAAAACTGAAGATGATTTCGCTGGCCCTCACCGGCCGCGATATCGTCGATGTCGATTACTGCGATACCCATGGCATCGAAGTGGCCAGTGTGCCGGGCTATGCCGCCAATACCGTGGCCGAGCACAGCCTGGCGATGATTCTCGAACTGTTCCGCCGCCCGGCCGCGTTCACGCGTTTGATGCGCCAAGTGCATGCGGGCGAGAAGCCGCAGCAGAACATCTACTTCAACCACCGCATCCGTGACGTGCGCGACAAGCAACTGGCAATCATCGGCAGCGGCCCGATCGCCCTGCGCCTAGCGCACCTGGCGCGGGCCTTTGGCATGCAGGTGCTGTTCGAAGACCGGGGCGGCAAGCGCCAGGGACTGGACTGCCGACCGCTGGCCGAACTGCTGCGCAGCTGCGACGTGCTGTCGATCAACTGCCCGCTGACGCCCGACACCTACAACCTCATTGGTGCCGAACAACTGGCCCTGATGAAGCCCGACGCCCTGGTGGTCAATACCGGCCGTGGCGGCGTGGTCAACGAAGCCTCGCTGATCCAGGCGCTACGGGACGGCCGCCTGGGCGGTGTGGCGCTGGATGTGGTCGAACATGAGCCGCTGCACCCGAGCAACCCGCTGTTCCAGCTGATCGAGCGTGATGATTTCTTGCTCAACCCACACATCGCCTGGAGCAGTGAAGATGCCATGCAGCAATTGATGGACAGCGCCGTGGACAACATCAGCGACTTCGTCGCCCGCCAAGCCAACGTAAAAAGGAGCCGAACCGCATGACCCTGGTCACCAAGAGCAGCTATGTCGATGGCGCCTTCGTCGCCCCAGGCGGCAACGATGTGCTGGAAAACCGCAACCCGTCCAACCCGAGCGAAGTGGTCGAGCGCTTCGCCCGCGCCGATCAGGCACTGACCGAACAGGCCCTGCTTGCTGCCCGCCGCGCCGCTCCCGCCTGGGCGCGCAGCAACCCGCAGCAACGCGCCGATGCGCTGGACTTCATCGGCAGCGAAATCCTCGCCCGCCGAGAAGAACTGGCCACACTGCTGGCCCGCGAAGAAGGCAAGGTGGTGCGTGAGGCACTGGGCGAAGTCGACCGTGCCGGCCGCTCGTTCAAGTTCTATGCCCAGGAAGCTCTGCGCGCCGAAGGCGAGAAATACCAGTCTGTACGCCAGGACGTGGGCATCGACGTGTTCACTCAGCCGCTGGGCGTGGTCGCCATCATCGCGCCGTGGAACTTCCCGATCGCCATCCCGGCCTGGAAGATTGCCCCGGCCCTGTGTTTCGGCAACTGTGTGGTGTTCAAGCCGGCCGAATTGGTGCCCTCCTCGGCCTGGGTGCTGGCCGAAATCATCTCACGGGCAGGTTTGCCCGCCGGTGTGTTCAACCTGCTGATCGGGCCGGGGCGCAGCGTCGGTGACACCCTGATCCGCTCGCCGCTGGTCGATGGCATCAGCTTCACCGGCTCCGAGCACACCGGTCGGCAGATCGCCAGGCTGGCGGCCGATGGCATGAAGAAAGTGCAATTGGAGATGGGCGGCAAAAACCCATTGATCGTGCTGGACGATGCGAACCTGGAGCAGGCCGTGGAGGTGGCATTGAACGGCTCGTTCTACAGCACCGGCCAACGCTGCACGGCTAGCTCCCGGGTGATCGTCACCGCGGGTATTCATGACGCGTTCGTGGCGCGCCTGGCCGAGCGTACCCGGGCGCTGAACGTGGGCGATGCATTGCAGCCCACCACCGACATCGGCCCCGTGGTCGATAGCCGGCAGTTGGAGCAGAACCTGTCGTACGTGGCCTCAGGCCTTGAGCAAGGCGCGAAGCTAGTGTGTGGCGGGGAGCGCATCGACAACGAGGCTGGGGCATACCTGTTCACGCCCGCACTGTTCACCGACGTGACGCCGCAGATGCGCATCTACCGCGAAGAAATCTTCGGCCCGGTACTGAGTGTGCTGAAGGTGCGTGACTACGACGAGGCGTTTGCGGCTGCCGAGGACACCGTGTTTGGTTTGTCGGCCGGGATCGTCACCACGTCCCTGCGCCATGCCGAGCATTTCAAGCGCAACAGTTCGGCGGGAATGGTCATGGTCAACCTGCCCACGGCGGGCGTGGATTACCACGTGCCATTTGGTGGCAATGGTGCATCGAGCCTGGGCTCACGAGAGCAGGGCACTCACGCACGGCAGTTCTTCACCCGGGTAAAAACCACGTACCAGTTGGCCTGACCTTACGCACTGTGGAGCAGCCTTGTGCTGCGAAGAGGCCGGTGACAGCAGCGAAGACTTACTGGGCTGTCACCGGCCTCTTCGCAGCACAAGGCTGCTCCTACAGGGAAATGCATAACGGCCGATGGTCGGGCCGGGTTCCATTCTGTTTTATCAGCTCGGCGATTCGACAACTGTAGTTTCGGCAGCCTCTGCCAGCTTCAACCGGTCAGCTTTGCTGATGTACTTGGGCTTGCTTTTCGGCGCCAGCTTGGCACTGGCTTTCTTGGCATGCGCCTGCATCAACTGTTTGATCTTCTTACGACGGTTCATGGTTCCACTGGCCTGTAGGTCTGGTTACGCTGCAGTCATCATACCTGTACGCCTGAGAAATCAAACCCGCGAATATCCGCTACGAAAACTCCCCGGCGTCAGCCCCACCACCTTTTTGAATGCCCGGTTCAAATGGCTCTGGTCGAAGAACCCGCACGCGATGGCGGCATCGGCGATGCTCAGCCTTCACGCAACAGGCGCTGGGCGTAGGCGACACGCACCTGGATTCAACGGGTACCCAGGTGTTTTTCATGACCTTCCTGGGTTTTTACCTGCTCAAGGAACGCCCCTCGGCCAACTTCCTCGTCTCGATCACCCTGGCCTTTATCGGGCTGTACCTGCTGCTGATGCCCGAAATGAGCAGTGCGCTGGGCATGAAGGGCGTCATCTATGGGGTACTGTCGGGGCTGGCCTATGCCGTCTGTGTGTACTTCCTCAAGGTCAACACCCAGTTGCCCGACGGCGGTGGCGACAAGATCGCGCAGATGCTCAACCTGAGCCTGTGGGCTGCACTGGTCTTGCTTGGCTACCCACCTGAAACGCCCCGGACGGGCATGCCTCCCGTCTCGTTGCGCGGCGCCTTGACGTTATTTTCACAACCTTCAGATTAGCGTCACGCCCTTTCCGGCCACGCGCACATTGGGTGGCTGCCAAGGTTCTACGAGGCATACGTGTCAGCTATTAAAAAAATCCCCACGCGCAAAGGCGTGGACTGGGCCGGCCTGGGCTGGCTCCTGCTGTTCTTCTGGTATTTCTCCGGCGTTACCCAGGCGCTGCTGCTGTTCAGTGGCACCACCGGCTTTGCCGGCTTTCGCGATGCGCTGTTTCTCAGCAGCCTGTGGCTGGCCCCTGTACTGCTGCTGCCGCGCTTTACCCGCGCCACCGCGGCAGTCATCGGCCTGGTGCTGTGGGCCGCCTCGCTGGTCGGGCTGAGCTACTTCGGCATCTATCGCCAGGAGTTCTCGCAAAGCGTCATCTTCGTGATGTTCGAATCCAATACCGCGGAGGCTGGCGAGTATTTCAGCCAATACTTCAGCCTCTGGCTGGGCCTGGCGCTGCTGCTGTATACCGTGGTGGCCGTGCTGCTGTACAAGCGCGTGCGCCCGGTCACGCTGCCCTTGCGCAGCCGCATTCCGGTGGTTGTCCTGCTGCTGGTGGCCAACCTGGTATACCCCTTCTACAAACAGATGGTCACCCAGGAACGCAACTTTGCCGACGCTGCCGAAAAGGTTCAGCAGCGCATGGAACCTGCCGTGCCGTGGCAGTTGCTGGTCGGCTACAAGCAATACCGCCAACAGCTGAACAACATGCAGGAACTGCTGGCGCAGAACGCTGCGTTGCCGCCCTTGCAGAACCTGCGCAACAGCAGCGGTGACGCGCCGCGCACGTTGGTCCTGGTGCTGGGCGAATCGACCACCCGCGAGCACATGCACCTGTACGGCTACCCGCGCGATACCACGCCCAACCTCGATGCGCTGGCCGCCAGCGACAAGGGCCTGACGGTGTTCAGCAACGTGGTGTCGCCACGCCCCTACACCATCGAAGTGATGCAGCAGATCCTGACCTTTGGTGACGAACAGCACCCGGACCGCTTCCTCACCGACCCGTCGCTGATCAACTTGATGAAACAGGCAGGCTACAAGACCTTCTGGATCACCAACCAGCAGACCATGACCAAGCGCAACACCATGCTGACCACCTTCTCCCAGCAAACGGACGTGCCGGTCTACCTGAACAACCAGCGCAACCAGAACGCCAGCCAGTACGACGAAGTGGTGCTGGACCCGTTCGAGAAAGCCCTGCAAGACCCTGCGCCGAACAAGTTCATCATCATCCATCTGCTGGGCACGCACATGGATTACCGCTACCGCTACCCCAATGCCTTCCAGCATTTCAGCGATCGCCAGGGCGTGCCGGCCAAGCTTTCGCCCAGCGAGGTGGAAACCTACAACTTCTATGACAACGCAGTGCGCTACAACGACCACGTGGTGTCGAGCCTGATCAAGCGCTACTCGGCCACCACCCCCAACGGCTTCTTGCTGTACCTCTCCGACCACGGTGAGGATGTTTACAGCTCGGGCGATCACGACCGCCTGGGGCGCAACGAAGGCGCCCCAACCCGGCCGATGTACACCATCCCGTTCCTGCTGTGGACCTCACCGAGCTGGCAAGCGGCACACCCGCGCGACCTGCAGGCCACGGCCAACCGTGCCTACAGCAGTTCGCACCTGATTCACACGCTGTCCGATCTGGCCGGGCTCAGCTATGACCTGTACGAGCCTGCCAAAAGCATCGTCAACCCGCAGTTTGAGGTTGTGCCACGCTGGATCGGTGACCCCTACCGCAACAACGGCCTGCGCGAGTTCGACCACCTGCCACAGGACAAGGCCGAACGCGTGCAAGACACCGCCAGCAGCGCCAAGGTCCAGCCGGGCAGCAACATGAACTGATACGCGCCTGCAGCCACTTGGGGCGGCCTTGCAACGTGCCCGGTTGCAGCCTGATCACCCAAGTGGCATTCGCCTTGCGAAGGCCACTGTGCCCAGCCGTCGGTAGCTGCATAGCGCCACCAACGCGACCGCTACACCCGCGACCACCGCGACTTGGTAACCCGCCTTGGCGCCCAGCAGGTCGACCACCTGCCCTGACGCCAACGCCCCCAGCGCGACACCGACATTCAACCCCGCCAGCAGCCAGGTCATGCCCTCGGTCAGCTGCTGTGCGGGCACACGGCGCTCCACCAGCGACATCGTCACGATCAGCGTTGGCGCAAAGAACAGGCCCGCCAGCAGAACGGCAGCAGCTAGCCCAAAGACGCTGTCAGCCAGCAGCAACGGCAAGGTCGTCACTGCTGTCGCCAGGCCGCCCAGCAACAGCAGCCGGTGCAAGGGCGTTGGCAATTTCAAGGCCCCGAATACCAGGCCAGCAGCGCAGGAACCGACGGCATAGCACGCCAATACCACGCTGGCCGCTGCCGGCATGCCGGCCTGTTCGGCAAAGGCCACGCTGACGATGTCGACGCTGCCGACGATTACGCCCATGGCCACCATCAGCAACGCCAGCAGCCGAACATCCCAGTGCTGTAACACCGACCCCTGGCCTTTCGATGCACCCGCGCGTGCATCCACGGCCGGTTCGCTGCCGGTTTGAGCAACCAGGGCGAACACCCCGATCGCCAACAGCAGCGCAGCAGCCAATGGCCCGGCCTGGGGCAGCACGCCCACGCAGAGCCCCACCGACACCGGCGGGCCAGCAATAAAGGTGACCTCGTCGAGCACCGTCTCCAGGGAATACGCCACCTGCAACTGCGGCGTGCCCCGGTACAGCGCCGTCCAGCGCGCACGCACCATCGCCGACATGCTGGGCATGAAGCCCGCCAACGCGGCCCCGACGAACAGCCCCCAATCGGGCGCTTGCCACCAGGTACAGGCCAGCAGCACCAACAGGCCCACCAGACACAAGCCTGCAGCGGCGGGCAGCACACGGCACTGCCCGTGCCGGTCGACCAAGCGGGACACCTGCGGCGACATCAGCGCATAGGTCAACACGAACGTCGCTGCCACGGCCCCCGCCAAGGCATAGCTACCGCGTAGCTGCGAGAGCAGGGTGATGATGCCGATGCCCGTCATCGGCAAAGGCAAACGTGCCACCAGGCCTGCCAAGGCGAAGCCGGCCGTGCCTTTTGCCTGGAAGAGTTGGCGGTAAGGGTTGAGCATGATCGACTCTCCGTATCGAAAAAAGCGGCTTACATACAAACCGTATGATTAAAAACCCTATTATCATACGCATTGAATGTAAAGCCGCATTTCCAGGAGCCCCCATGGTCAGACGTACCCGCACCGACATGGAACAGACCCGAGCCACCCTGCTGGAGACCGCTCGCCAGGTTTTCAGCGAACGTGGCTATGGTGAGACATCGATGGACGATCTGACGGCCCAGGCCAACCTCACCCGTGGCGCCCTTTATCATCATTTCGGCGACAAGAAGGGCCTTTTGGCCGCCGTTGTCGCTCAAATCGACGCAGAAATGGACGCGCGGCTGCACGCGATCTCCGACACGGCCAGCGACCCCTGGGAGGGCTTTCGCAACCGCTGCCGCGCCTACCTGGAAATGGCCCGCGAGCCGGAGATTCAGCGCATCGTGTTGCGTGATGGGCGTGCCGTATTGGGTGCCCCTACCCCGCAAGCGCAGCTGAATTGCGTCGCGTCGCTGCGCAGCATGCTGGAGCAGTTGATGGCGCAGGGCGTGGTCGCCCAGGCCAATCCACAGGCGTTGGCGTCGCTGATCTGCGGGGGCCTCGCAGAAACGGCCTTCTGGATTGCCGAAGAAGGGGGCCAAGGCCAAAGGCTGGAGCAGGCCCTGGACGCCATGGAACTGATGCTCAAAGGGCTGCGCAACCCCTGCTGAAAAACCGCGCAGGCGGACTATCCTGTGAGAGGGGGTTCACGCCCACAGGAGGTGTGCCATGCGTTCGCTCACATGGAGTTACCTGCTGGTGCTGCTGTGCACAGCACCTGCCGCCCAGGCGCAGTCAGTGGTACCGCTGAAAGGCCAGAGCAGCCAGCAGATGCAATTGGACATCAATGATTGCAATACCGTCGCCACCAATGCCGCGAACAGCGCCTCGACATCCAGCGATGCCCACGTTGGTGGCCGGGTACGCGGCGCGGCAGCTGGCGCAGCTGCAGGTGCCGTGGGTGCCCAGGTCCGCGGCAATCAGCATGAAGAGCTCTACGACCGGGCCAGCGACGATGCCAAGCAGCAATACCGGCAAAACCGCGCCGGTGAAACCGCCGCTGCCGGTGCGGCAGTGGGTGGCATGCGCCAGCGCCAGGATCGCCGCCAGGACCGGCGTACCCAGGGCGAAGCGCAAAGCTCGGCCCATGCCAGCGCGTACAGCGGTTGCCTGCAAGGGCGTGGGTACCAGGTCAATCCTTGAACGTTTGATGCACCAAGGTCAGGCCGACGGCAGGCATTAGAACTTGGCCAGTTCTTCCCGGCAAAACTCGACGAACAGTTGTGCCGGTTTGGTCAACTGAACCCGCTTCAAGCGGGCTGCCGCCAGCCCCGACAGCGCCACAGGTTCGGCGATATCGACCATGGCCAGACGCTGCCCATCGTAGGTGCATTCTGAATGTGGGCGGGTCACCAACAGCGAAAAACCGAACCCCTGCCCCACCATCCCGCGCACCATCTCGATCGACGGCGAGCTGAAGACGATGTTCGGGGTCAGGCCCATTTCGTTGAACAGGCTGACGAAGTAGGTCCGGCTGGGCGCCACGTCCAGCAGAATCATCGGCTCGGGGCAGAGATCGCGCAGCGAGACCTGGCTTTGCCCAGCAAAGCGGTGCTTTTCGGGCAACAGCACATAGGGTTTTTGCGGCGGCATCAGCGGCTCGGCCTCGATGGTGCCGTCCAGGTCGTGGTCGTAGAGAAACGCCAGGTCGAAGGTGCCGGCGGTCAGGCCCTGAATCAGGTCCTGCTGCTCGCCATCGCGCAGGCGAATGTCGACGCCAGGGTAGCGTTCGCGAAAGCCGGCGATCAGGCGTGGCAAGTACAGCGGCGCCACCGTCTCGAAACAGCCGATGTCGATCTGCCCGGCCACGGTGTCGTTATCGGCTAGGGCGTTCTGCTCGAACTCGTGGGCCATCTGTAGCAGCGATTTGGTCTTGGCGTAGAAGCGCTTGCCGCTGGGTGTCAGCGACACACCTTGGGCGTGGTGACGGATGAACAGTTGCACGCCAAAGCTTTCTTCCAGGCTTTTGATGGCCGTGGAGATAGACGGCTGGGCGATGTATAGCTGGCGCGAGGCCTCGGCGACGCTGCCGGCCTCCACGGTGGTGACGAAGTACTTGAGTTGTCGCAAGGTATAGGAAGCCACAGGCACCTCTCCGGCGCCGCCTGGGCGCGCTGGTATTTTGCCTGTCACTTTAACGTGGCGCCTGGCTGCCGGGGGATTGGGTGATGAAGGATTTACCTATGGCTTGAGCATGTTTTTTAGTGGGGGGCGCCATGCGCCCCCCCCGTTACGCGGCTCACTCAAAGGGAATGTTCGCTAACACGCACTCGTCACCGACGCGCTTGTAGCCTGGTGCACAAGGCGCGCCGACTACAGGGGCTGCACCTCGGGTACGCCACGATACGGTTTTCTGAGTTACCACTCCCTCCACGTGCTCGAGGTGATCAAGGGATGGCGATTCGTTCTTCGGTTCATCTTGCATGGTCATTTCTCCGGTTTATGTGAACTGCCCATTCAAGCTACAACCTGCTTGCGCCCATACCCACCGGGAAATGCCCCAGCCCCTGCACACTGAAATGAACCCCGGCGCTGGCCAAAAGGTCTTTAATGAAAGTGGACAAGTCCCAAAAAACGGTGTGCGCCTATGAAGATCGTTGTCACCAGTATTCTTGTCGACGACCAGGCCAAGGCCTTGGCTTTCTATCACTACGTGCTCGGCTTCATGCCCAAACATGACATCCCCCTGGGCCGACACCGCTGGCTTACCCTGACCTCACCCCACGAGCCAAACGGCGTCGAGCTGCTGCTGGAGCCTGATGCCCACCCTGCCGCCAAGGTGTACAAGGCTGCGCTCAAGCAGGACGGGATCCCCGTCACCTCGTTCGGCGTGCGCGACATCCAGGCTGAATACACCCGTCTGTGCGCGGCCGGCGTGCAGTTCACCCAACCGCCCACGGCCGCAGGGCCGGTCACAGTGGCTGTGTTCGACGACACCTGTGGCAACTTGATCCAGATCGCCCAGAAACACTAACGGCCACCCCCGCCTGGCGGGCACCCGTGGCCCGCCGTCCGCTATAGTTGCCTTTGCTTACTTGCGCAGCCAACAAGGAAAACAAATGCGCCACGAATTCAGTGAGGTCCTCAACGACCTGATCGATTACTTCCTGGTCGGCGACATTCAGTTGCTCGAGCGTTTCAAGCAAGACAACGACCTGGCGGACGACCTGGCCCACGCGTTCACCCATGACGACAGCGGTGACAAGGCGGTGCGCGAAGGCGTGGTGCTGCCCATTGCCGGCATCGATAACCTGCCCTACCGGATCATTTTCACCCTCGATGGCCACACCCCTGCCCTGCGCGAGCCGGGTAGCCGCCTGAAGCATCAGCGTTCCGGCTACGTACTGCGCGTTGAGCACCGCGCGTTGATGCTGTACACCTGGCGCATCCTGCAGCACTTCACCAACAAGGCCCTCGGTGATCTATTGGCACGCTACCAGGCGCCTGGGCGGCCGATCATCGAGCTGGACAACGGCTGGTATGACGTGGAGGTGCTCGGCGGTGCGGTGGTGCGGGACGGGTTGTACGAGCCGGCGTTCGAGTTCGTTTTGAAGAAGCGCTGGAGCCGCGGGGAAGCCACCGGGGTAGATACCGGGTATGCCTTTACCCTGCGAGGGTATTTTGACTGAGGCGGGCCATGCACGCTTCGGTAGGAGCAGCCTTGTGCTGCGAAGAGGCCGGGGATAGCAACGGAGATCTTCGCTGCTATCACCGGCCTCTTCGCAGCACAAGGCTGCTCCTACACGGGTTTCATGGCCTGACTCAGGTGTGGCTGATATCGCGGTCCTTGGTCTCCGGCATGAAGAAGATCCCCAGCACCGCCGTCATCAGCGCAATCACGATCGGGTACCACAAGCCGTAGTAGATATCCCCGGTCGCCGCCACCATGGCAAACGCAACGGTCGGCAGGAAGCCGCCGAACCAACCGTTGCCAATGTGGTACGGCAACGACATCGAGGTGTAGCGGATGCGCGCCGGGAACAGCTCGACCAGCCAGGCCGCAATCGGCCCATAGACCATGGTCACGTAGATCACCAGGATGGTCAGCAGCAACAGCACCATCGGGTAGTGAATCTTCGCCGGGTCAGCCTTCTCGGGGTAGCCCGCCTCCTTCAGCGCCCCGACGAGGGTGGCGGTAAAAGCATCGCTCTGCGTCTTGAGGTCGGCTGCGGCCAGGCTGCGGCCATCAAAGCTCGGGATAACCCGCTCGCCAATACGGATCTGCGCCACGCTGCCGGGCTCGGCCTTCTCGTTCGAATACGGGATCGCCCGCTTGGCCAGCAGGCTCTTGGCGATGTCGCAGGAGCTGGTGAATTTGGCCTTGCCCACCGGGTCGAACTGGAACGCGCACTGGCCAGGGTCAGCCACCACCACGACCGGGTTCTGCTCCTGGGCGACGAATACGTCCGGGTTGCCGTACTCGGTCAGCGCCTTGAAGATCGGGAAGTAGGTCAGCGCAGCGATGATGCAACCGGCCATGATGATCTTCTTGCGGCCGATACGGTCCGACAGGCTGCCAAAGATGATGAAGAACGGCGTGCCGATCAGCAGCGAACCTGCGATGAGCAAGTTGGCAGTCTGCGGGTCGATCTTGAGCGTCTGCAACAGGAAGAACAGCGCATAGAACTGCCCGGTGTACCACACCACCGCCTGGCCGGCGGTGCCGCCAAGCAGCGACATGATCACCACCTTGAGGTTTTCCCAACGAGCGAACGACTCGGTCAACGGCGCCTTGGACGCCTTGCCCTCGGCCTTCATCTTCAAGAACACCGGCGACTCGTTGAGCTGCATGCGGATGTACACCGAAATAGCCAACAGCAGGATCGACAGCAAGAACGGAATGCGCCAGCCCCACGCCTCGAACGCCTCGGTGCCCATGGCCGTGCGGCAGGCCAGGATCACCAGCAGCGACAGGAACAGCCCCAGGGTCGCGGTGGTCTGGATCCAGGCGGTAAAGAAGCCACGCCGGCCCTTGGGTGCATGTTCGGCCACATAGGTCGCCGCGCCCCCGTATTCCCCGCCCAGTGCCAGGCCCTGCAGCAGGCGCAGGCTGATCAGGATGACCGGCGCCGCCACGCCAATCGAGGCATAGCTGGGCAACAGCCCGACCAGCGCGGTAGACAGGCCCATGATGACGATGGTGATCAGGAAGGTGTGCTTGCGCCCGATCAAGTCACCGAGGCGGCCGAACACAATGGCCCCGAACGGCCGCACGGCAAAGCCTGCGGCAAACGCCAAGAGGGCGAAGATGAACGAGGTGGTTTCATTGACGCCGGCAAAGAAGTGCTTGGCAATGATCGCGGCCAGTGAGCCGTACAGGTAAAAGTCGTACCATTCGAACACCGTGCCCAAGGATGATGCGAAGATGACCTTGCGCTCCTCCCGGGTGATACCGCGTTGGGGCGCGCTACTGCCCGTGGATGCGCTGTCGAGAACCGCCATGGGTTGCCTCCGTCTTGTTGTTATCGCAGGCCGGAGTACCTCACACCCATTTCACCGTCGCACCCAGGCCCTAGGGCTTGCATTGGTTGCGCGAAGCACGACGAGGCAGGCCGCCTCGAATCGCAGCAAGGTATCTGAAGCATAATCGGCTTTGCTGGGATATCCACTCGCTTGATGGCGAGCGGCCACAGGGGGATGCATGAGCGAACGGACAATAGGCTGGCAAGGCGAGATCTGGCTGGGCAGTGATCATTGCCTGCTGGTGAGTACCCTCGGCACTACCGACAGCCATGTCCACTATGCCCATCAGGTGCTGGTCGCCCTCGACGGCGAGGTCGAGGTCGAGGTACAGCTTGGCGATCAGTACCACAGCGGCGCGCTCGTCATGATCCCTTCGCAGCAACCGCATGCGATCATCAGCCAGGGCGTGCCTTGCCTGACGCTCTTCGCCGAGCCACTTGCCTTCGACCTGGCCGACCTTGGCCAGGCTTGCCGGCAAGCCGATAACAACCCTCAGCGCCTGGCCGAATGCCTGCGGCAATGGCCGCGCCGGGCCCTGGACCCTCGCCTGGCGAAAGCGCTGCAACGTGTGCGTGCCCTGGACGAACAGGCGCTTTCGGCACGTGAGCTGGCAAATACCGCGGCCTTATCGATCAGCCAACTGGAGCGGCTGTTCAGCGGTGCACTGAAATTGTCGGTCCGTCGACTGGTGCTGTGGCAGCGCCTGCGCGTGGCGTTGCGCCTGGCACTAAGCGGCGTCAGCCTCACAGACGCCGCACTGGCTGCGGGGTTTGCCGACTCTGCGCACTTCGCGCGTAGCGTCCGCCGCCAGTTCGGGCTCAGCCCCAGCACCGCACTGCGCCAATTGCACTTACGACCGCTTGCCTAACGCCGTGCGCAGTGCCGCAGGCAGTACCGCCGGCGGGTGGGCGTCGCCTTCGGCCCACGGCTCACGCAATTGAGCGAGATAGGCCTGCGGGTAATCGGGGCGGTCGCCAATGCCCATGTCATCGTCCGCCAGCGCATAGCCCGGCAGGTACAGGGCCGTACCGAGCAGGCGATCCCACAGCGGGAAGAACAGCGCGAAGTTGACGTCGCCGGCGCTGCCATACTTCAAGTGGTGCAGCCGATGCACTGGCGCCCAGGCGAACACATGGCGCAGCCAGCCGATGCGCATGTCCACATTGCTGTGCTGCAGCAGCAATTGGATAGACACGCTGAAAGCCAGCAACAAAGCCACGTCCCAAGGCAGGCCGACCAACAACAACGGCAGCGTGCCCGCCAGGGCTTCAAGCAGTTGGTGCAGGGGGTGTTTCATCAAGCCATTGAAACCGTACAGACGGGTGACACTGTGGTGCACCGCATGCAAACGCCAGAGCAATGGGCTGCGGTGGCTGGCGTAGTGCACCAAGGTAATCCCCAGGTCGGCCACGGCGATGGCCAGCAGCAACTGCAACGCAAGCGGCCACTGCGCAGGCCACAGGCCCGTCATCGGTAGCCAACCGGCCAGCAACGGAATGGTCGCCACACTGCCGATGTTGAGGCATTCGTTGACCAGGGCATGGCAAAGATCTCGGCTGCCCTCGCCTTGAGGTTGGTTCCAGGCTGGCTTGTACGGGAACAACCGTTCACAGGTGAAGGACAGCCCGACAGCAGCGGCCAGCAGCAGGAGCAACCATAAGGGGCTGGCATGACTGGCGACGAGCCAGAGTGCGGCGCTGATGAAACCGAACAAAAAGACCGGGGCATAGAGGGTACGCATGAGCGACTCCAGGAAAGTTGGAGCCGCCAGTGTTTAGGCAAGTGCCGGGGGAGCGCTTGAACGAACGGCGCAGATGCGCACTGTGTACATTATTGAAGATCAGGCAAAGGGAAGCGGCTGTAATGGGGCCCGCAACCTCTGACCTGGAATTTACCGCAGAAAGCGCCCGATTTCTGCCAACACCCCATCAGCCTGTTTCCGGTGTGGCACATGCCCACAGCCCGGTATCAGCCGCAACACGCCGGGGCACGACGTAAGCGCGACAAGGCGCTCGGGGTGAGACTGGGAGCCGAACTCGTCATTATGGTCCGCGAATGATGGGGGCACCCTGCGCCTGCAACGGCGACCACTCTTGGGCGAACAGCGTGCCTTAAGTCGTGGCGATCCAGTGCCCGTGCGTCTGCAAACCCGTCATGACGCCTCCAGCACCGGCCCTTTGAGCTCGACCTGGTTGCCATCGGGGTCGAAGCAGTACAACGACGGCCCTTCGCCTTCGGCGCCGTAGCGTTTCTCGGCAGGCTCCACCGTTACACCCGCAGCGCGCAGGTAAGCGGCCAATGCCGGCTCATCGAAGGGCTCGATACGCAGGCACAAATGATGCAGGTTACGCCCCTCTGCGCCCGGCGCGGCGCCACCCGGCTGCCCCAGCACACCGTCCAGCGTGACCAGGTCGATCATGGCAGTGCCCGTCGCCAGGTGGACCATGCCCAGGTCTTCACGCACCTTGCTGACCGTGCAGCCCAGCACGTCCACATAAAAGGCGAGGCTGCGTGGCAGGTCGCTGACCCGCAGGACGAGGTGGTCGATGTGCTTGATGGCGAACGGTCGCATGCCGGGGACTCCTTGTGGCGTGTGCGCAGGTCAGACGCCACCATAGCCCACTATTCGGCGTGCTCGCTACTCATTGACCAAGCGCTGTAACTGGCCACCTTCATGACGTGCCAGCAGCCGCAGCAACTGATCGACCAACGCCCGGTCCGGTGCCTCAAGGTGGAAATGGTGCCCGCCAGGGTGCCATGAAACCCGCGCATGCCCAGGCAAAGCCGCTTCACGCTGGGCGTACGCATTGCCGCTAAAGGCCCCTTGTCGGCCGAACATCAGGTACAGCGGGCATTGGATCTGGCTGAGCAGGTCACAGGCTTCGCGCTCGGTCAACGGCATGGGTTCGGGGAGCACCAAGCGTGGATCGTGGCGCCAGCAATAGCCGTCGCCTACCTGCAGCAGGTCACGACGGGCCAGCAACCGCGCAGCGTCCTCCGACAGCTCGCCGTCCAGGCGCTGGCGGCGCTGCTGCATGGCCGCTTCAATCGTGTCGAAGCGGCTCGCGTCGGGTTCGCCAAAACCCTGTAGCTGGCTGCGCTGGACCATCCGTTTAAGCCGGTAGGAGCGCGCCAGATGCTGCACGCGGTCATCCTCCGCGACCGTGAACGGCGCGCCCATGCCATCGAGGAAGGTCATGCTGGAAATGCCGCTGGACAGGGCGGCAAGCAACGAGGCGATGCCGCTGCCCATACCGTGGGCCAGCACATGGAAGTGCGCCAGGCCCAGGCTGTCAACCACCGCCAGCATATCCTCGGCATGCTCCCAGAGGTAATAGCCGCTGTCGTGGCGCCGATGGCTGGAGCGGCCATGGCCGACCAAGTCCGGCGCCACCACGAAACAGCCGTCGAGCAACGGCCCGAGCCGATCGAACGAGGCGGCGTTGTCCAGCCACCCATGCAAGGCCAGCACCGGGATACCGTCTTCCGGCCCCCAAGTGCGTACCGCTATTTCAATACCGTCGAGGTCAAGCAAATGATCCTTGGGACCGCACAGCGAACGCATAGAAGCTCCCCTTGGCTGCAAACCGGCCGCCATGGCCTACCCCACCCTCTCGCAGATGCACCTGCACTGTTGGCCCCTCACCGACCCGTACATGCGCGAGACCGACCGCTGCCGGCAATTATCTACCGCACCCCGGCACACGGATGAGGGTCGACTACCGCCTCCCTGCTCAAGAGGTCGGTACCATGACAAGCACTCCACCCTTACATCACGCGCAGATCACGCGCACGCTGCCGCTATGGAGCAAAGCCCTGCACCCCGGCCATGCCGAACGCGTCGTGCAGCGGGTACGCAAGGATTACCTGGCGGCCGATGGCACGCCTTACAGCTGGTACGCCAGCGCCGAACCCGAGCAGCGCCAGCAACTGCGACTGCTTGTCGAGACCCGTGACACCTGCCTCGCCCAGCTCCGCCAGGCATTGCCGGGCTTCAAAGGCATCATCGAATTCTGCCGACCGCTGCTGACCGAGCGCCTAGGCCTGAACGTGGCGGTGGACCAGGCACAGTATGTGTTCCAGCCCTTCGAGCCCATCAGCAACCCATGGGTCGGCGTGCCCGACCCACAATACCCGTTGGTACCGGAGCAGCCGATAGACGTGCTCGCTACCCGCCCCGTCGGCGCGCCGCAACCGCGCAGCTTGTTGGAAGCCGCCCTGCACAACTTCGAGGGCCTCACGGAAGTCGGTGCCTATAGCCGGCTGACCCGCGGCGCCGGCGATGAGTCACCCTTGCAGGGCCTGACCATGGCCAGTTTCGTACAGCAGTGCCGGGCGCTGGACCTGGGCCAACAGTACCAAGGCCACCTTAAGTCTACCCATGAAGGCGCGAACCGGCTGGAAGTCGAGCGCTTGTCGATTCAGGCGAGCCGCGAGTGCTTGCGGGTGCAGGCGCAGGTTGCCTGGCTCAAGGGCCTGCTGAGCGAACGCGGGCGCACCGCGCTGATGCAACTGTGCAGCAATGTCACCGCACCGACCTATGGTGAGCACAGGCTGCAGTGCTGGCGTTTCAGCCTGTTCGATATTCCTCTGCACGAAATCCTGCTTATCGGGCCTGATGCCCCAAATCAGAGCAACCCTTGCATCCTCTACATCCCGGACGACAGCGTGCACTCGGTGCGCGAGTTTGCTTCGGTCCAGGCGGTCGGGCAGCACCTGCGGCACCGGTTGCAGCGCCGCGAATTCCGCCGTGCGTTGCTGCAGTTCGCCTATAAAGACCGGCAAGTGGAACTGACGGCCAAACTGGAGCACGCGCTGTTCGAGGTGGATGCGGCCGGCAACCGCAGGCTGCGCAGCAATCCGCTTTTGCGCGTTACCCCTTCGCCCTTGGGCAATGCGCCCTGGCCGACGCTGTACAGAGCGCACCTGGCACGCATGAAGGCCGACGCCAAAACCATCGCTGTGCCCACCGCCGAAGTTGACGCCAAAGCGCGTAACGCGCGCCTGCAACACTGGTTCGAACTGGGCATGAACGTACTCAACGTCGCCGCGTTCTTCGTCCCAGGGTTGAACACCGCCATGCTCGGGGTATTTGCCTATGACCTGATGAGTTCGGTGTTCACCGGTTTCGAAGCCTGGGAGGAAGGCGACACCGCGCAGGCGCTGCAGCAGGTGCAATCGTTGGCCATCAATGCCGCAGTGCTCGCCGGGTTCGCCGCCGGCGCCAAGGTCATCCAGGCGTCCGGTTTCGTCGATGCGCTGAAGGCAGTGTGGCAGGAAGACCGCGAACTGCTGTGGCACCCAAACATGGCGCCGTATGCCAGCAGTGTGGTGCTTGCCGAAGGTGCAAAGCCCGATGCACTCGGGCTTCACCAACACCAGGGCAAGGCCTACGTGGCGCTGGAGGGCACCCTGTATGAAGTGTTCCAGGACCCTGAACAGCACTGGCGCGTGCGTCACCCCGACTCCCCTCAGGCTTATGCACCGCACGTGCGGCCGATCGGCGACGGCCGCTGGCAGCTGGCCCATGAACATACTCACGAATGGGACGACATACAGCTGCTGCGCCGTCTCGGCCATCGCAGCCACGGGCTGGACGATGCGCAATTACTCACCGCCCTACGCAGCACCGGCACCGACACGGCCAGCCTGCGCCGTGCCCATGCTGCTGGCGTACGCCCCCCAGCATTGCTGGTCGACACGCTGCTGCGCCTGCAACTGGACAACGAAGTGGGCACTCTCATAGAACACGTACGCCACGGCCTACCGCTCGCGGCCCACAAAAACTATGCCCTGCCCGAACTGCTCAACCTGCCGAAGTGGCCGCAGGATCACGTGCTCAAAGTCTTCGAAGGCCCAGAGCCGTGGGGCAAGGCAGTGCGCTACGGGCCGCCCGTCTCACCGGGGCAGATTGAGATCGAGATCACCCGCGCCGACCTCGACAGTGGCGCACTGAGCCAGACGGTGTTGGCGCAGATGGATGAGCCCACGGTGCAATCGATGCTTGGCGATACCCCGCACGCTCAACGCGCCTCGGTACTGAACGACACGCTTGCTGAGCATCTGGCCAACCGCCGCGGGGCGATATTCGACAGTTTGCAGCAAGGCCATCGTCAACCGCAGAGCCCAGCAGCGCAGGCCCTTGCCCGCCAGTTCCCAGGCCTGCCGGACAGCGCCCTCGACGAAATCCTCGACCATGCCAACAGCATTGAACGTCAGCGCCTGGCCGCAGGCCGAGTGCCCCTGCGCATCGGCGAAGAAGCCCGATTGCTGCAAGCTAGCGCCAGGCTGGACCGAGCCCTCATCGGGCTGTACCGGCACAGCCTGGCCAATGCAGACAGTGAACGATTGCAACAGGCCTTGCACGCCGAACACCCATTGGCCACTGCGGCCGAACGGTTCGAGATCGCGCTTGCCGATCGGCAGCACTGTGCCGCCCTGCTGGGTCAGCAACCGATCAAACCGGGGTTCCGCTCGCCCATGCGCCTGGCCAATGGCAGGCTCGGTTACCCGCTCAGTGGCCGTGGTCAAACAGGGGCGGCAGCGCGTCGTTTGCGGGCGCTATATCCAGAACTCGATACTGCGCAAATCAGCGCATTGCAATCCGAGCTGGCAGAGGCCGGCGACCTGGGCACAACGATCAACCGCTTGGAAGCTGAGCAGCGCAGCCTGGACCGTGATCTGGGCCGCTGGATCGAGAACGCGCACGACTTGGAAGACCGCCGAAACCGCCAGCAATGCGCCGAGCGCCTGATGAGCGCCTGCCGCCGTGAGGGCGGTGAACAACGCAACCTGTTATGGCTGGAGCGTATTCGCTTGCGCGAGCTGCCAACCCTGACTGCCGCCATGCCGCATATTCATGAATTGAGGCTCGACGGCTTGCGCCTGGAGCGCCTGGAAGGCGCTTTCCTGGCCAACTTCCCTCACCTGCAGGCATTGGACGTGACCAACAATCCGCACATGAATGCCGAAGCCTTGTTCGAGGCGCTGCGGTCCGCCCCCCGGTTGCGCGATCTGAACCTGACCGGCAATGCCCTGCGGGCTCTCACGCCTGCGGCTCGGCAAGCCATTGGCGCGATGCCGGGCCTGCGCATACTCAATTTGCGCAGTAATTTTCTGGAACTGGATGACGCCAGTTTGCAATTTCTGACCCGCCTGCGCCTGGACGCACTGGGCCTTGGGGACAACCACATCACCTTGGATCAAAGGCTTGCCGCACGCTTCCAGGACATGGTCCACCCTCAGGTGTTACACCTGGATTTCAACCCGCTACAAGTCGCCCCCGACCTGCGCTTCATGGCCCGCCTCAGCCACCTCAACCTGCACCGCTGCGACTTGCAGCAATGGCCCGAAGGCCTGACCACCCTGATGAGCCAGCCACAGTATCGGCTGCGCTACCTTGACCTGTCTTACAATCGCATCCGCAACGTGCCCGACCTGCCTGGGGTACTACGTACACCGTTTGCCCGTGATGTCTCAGCGCGTTTGCCTGAACGCCGCTGGCTGTTCAACTACAACAACCTGGAGGCCGAAACACGTACACGCCTGGGTGACAGCGGCGTCAACGTTTTTGAACACGCGGGGGCGATGCCCGAGTGGCAAGCGCTGTGGCGCAACCCGGCGAGCGACGCCCAAGAGCAACTGTGGCGCGATCTGTTCGAGCAGGGGGAGAACAACGACCTGCAAGGTGTCCTGGAACGCCTGAGCCAATCCGCTGAAGCACAGCGCGATGCGCAGAGCCTGCGCAACCGTGTCTGGGCGTTGCTGGAAAAAGCGGCTGGGGACAGTGCGCTGCGCGAACGCCTGAACACGGTGGCCGAAGACTTCCCGCCCACCTGCGGGGATGCCGGGGCCGACGCCTTCAGTGCCCTGGAGATCGAAGTGCTGGCTTACGAGGCGGCGGGCGGCGCCGGTACTCGCCCTGGCGAGTTGCTGGCGCTGTATCGGAAGCTGTACCGGCGCGATCAGGTCAACCAGTTGGCTGACCGCATCAGTGTCCGCCGGTCGCTACGCAAACAGGCGCTGCAAAACCATGAATTCGACGAAGCACTGCCGCCTCACGATGTGCTTGATGACCCCGCAGCGTTTCCCGACGGCGAATTGCAAAACGGCCTGGTGGACGATATCGAGCTTCGCCTGGCCTTGCGCCAATCCCTGGCCGGGCCGCTGGGCTTCCCCGAGCCTAGCCACGGCATGCGCTACCGTGACACGGCCCAAGTCAACCAGGTCATCATCGACAGGGTCGAGGCCGCCGTACTCGCCCTGGACGCCGACACCAATGCCCGGCTGCAATGGCTTATCGAACAGCCGGGGTGGGTAAGCTACCTAAAGCGCGAGTATGCCGCGCAGTTCACGTTGCTCACCGACTTCTGGCGACAGGGCCACGACTACCTCTTCTACTGCCTGGATGAGACCCAGGAAGCCGTTACTCGTCTGGACAGTTCGGTGATACGTGCGTTGATCGAAGCCCTGCCAGCCTCGCCCGTGGACGAGCAAGGCAACCTTCACCGCGTGCCACTCAACGATGGGCAGTTTGACCGCGCCATGCGTGCATTGACCGCTGAACAGCAAGTGGTGGAAGCGGGCCTGCTGGCCAGCCTCACCCGACAGGCGCAAACCCTGGGCGGTTAAGCAGCACTCATTGGCCACGCAGGTCTTCGAAGAAGGCCTGCCGGCCATCTACCTGGCTCGAGGCACGCGGCGCCGCCGGCGCTTCACTGTTGGCCGCTTCCACGTGCCAGTAGCAGTGCCTGACCGCACGCGTGACCGCAACATAGGCCAAGCGCTGTACTTCTTCCTTCTGCGCGGTATCGAATGCCTGGGCATCACCGGCCTTACCCAGGCCGGCCAGGCGATAGACCTGGTTCTTGTAAGGCGAGCTGGTCAGGTACTGGCAGTCACCAAGCATGAACACCGCATCGGCCTGCAAGCCTTTGGCGCTGTGGTAGGTCAACTGCCGCAGCCGGCGTTGCTCGGCCGGCAGTGCTGCCTCAGCGTGCAGCACGGCCTGCAGGTGGTCGTTCATCAGGGCTTTGTCGCTGCCCTTGCGGTACAGCATCATCACCGTCTCGCCCCGTTGATAATGCTCGATCAGTGTCTCGCCCAGCGCGGCCTCGTCGCGGTCGAACACCTTGACCGGCGAGCCCGGCAACTCGGCTGCCGGGCCACTGGCGCGGGCCTTCTTGCCGGTGATCGCGGGCGTGCCTTTGACCAGAAATTCCGCCGCATCGATGACCTGCTGCTGGCACCGGTAGTTCTCGACCATCATCACCCGCGTGTTGGCCGGTGACACAAAGGCCTTGGTGAATTCCATGAAGTACTTCGGCGAACTGCCGCGCCAGCCATAGATCGATTGCCAGTCGTCACCCACGCACAACAGCGACGAATGCTGGGCATTACGGCCGGTGTGCATCGACGGCCCACGCCGGCGGATCTCGGCAAGGCAGGCACGCAGCCAACTGACGATTTGCGGCGAAACGTCCTGGAACTCATCGATCATCAAATGCGCCAGGGGCCTGAGCAATGGGTCGGGCAGCAGTTGCAGATTTTCCGGGTTGTTCTCGCCAAACAGGGCAAACATGCGGTTGTAGCTCATCACCGGCGGCGACTGGTCCAGCAGGTGCGCCTCCAGGGCCTTCCAGTACAGCGCCAACGCTTCGAAGAACAGGCCGTCGCTGTCGCCTGCCGGGAAGCTCATCGCCGCCACGGCGCTGTTCACGTCAAGCCCCAGGTTCTCGATGAAGTTGGCGGCACCGACAAAGGCATCGAGCAGCGGTGCCGGGGCCAGTTCGCCCTTGACCTTGTACTCGAAGCCGGGGCCAGCCACCGCATCACCGGCCAGGGAGGCAGCCAAGCGCCGCGCGGCGGCGTAGTTGTCCAGCCAGATCAGCGGTTTGTCGCAGAAGGCCTGCAACAGGGTGCGCTTGACCGCCCACTCGGCGCGCACCGCGAGCTTGGCGCCGGGGCGCTGGTACTGGGCGCTTTCCGCGGGGTCGAAACCCAACACCACCCAAGGCCCCTGCCCCTCAAGGCGGCCATGCACATGGAAACGGCTGCCACGGATTTCGACCGTGTCGCGGCACGGCTCGATGCCTTTGATCGGCCAGGCGCCTGCGGCGAACCACAGGTCTTCGATGACATCGCACAGCTCTTCGTCGCGCTGGGCAGCCAACTGGGTCACCTGCGCACGCTTTTGCACGTCCGGGTGGTTAGGGTCCAGCGGCTTGAGCTGCAACGCTTCGCTGCGCAGCAGGCCAATGAGTTCGGCAAAGCGCGGGTTATCGCCCAGCAAGGTGCTGTAGCAGAGGTTCAGTTGTTGGCGCTGTGCATCGTTCAGCCGCAGGTCGAACAGGTTGCTCTCAGCTTCGGCCTCGCGGCCCGCCGGCATCTCGTTGCCCAGTGTCTCGAACGCGCGCACCTGGCCAAAGCCTGGCAGGCTGCGCACCAGCGGCAAGATGCGCGAATGGAAGGTGCGTACCAGCTCGCGGGCCAGCGCGGGCTGCAGGTCGATTTGCCACAGGGCGAACACCTGCAGCAGGCGTTTGATGAAGTCTTTGCGCGATTCGCGGGTGAAGGTGACCACGGTCATCGCGTCCAGCTCGTAGCCCAGGTAATGGCGCAGCAGCAGAATGCGCAACACCAGCGAGGTGGACTTGCCCGCCCCTGCCCCCGCCACCACACAGGTGGACGGCGTGTCGCTGAAAATCAGCTTCCACTGGGCCGCACTGGGTTGCGCCTCGGCAGGCAAGCGCTGGGCCACATCGGCCTTGAAGCGCTTCTTCAATTCGGCGGTCAACGGCAGGCGCCAATCGTCAAAGAGGTTGTCGTCCTGGCCGGGTACGGCGGCGGTGTCAGGGCGGGTATCGCGGATGACCAGCACCTGGCGCCCCGCCTCGTACCCTTCCACACGCCCGCGCTCGAAGCCTTCGCGCAACCCGTCGGCATGGCCACTGCGCTGGCCTATGGCGTGGCCGAGGAACCAGGAATCGCGATGCTGGGCTTGCAAGCGGGTCAGGCCCCGCCCCAAAAGGCGGGCGGCCAGGCGGCGAAACCAGGGTAACTGGGCAGGTGGGGTCAGGTCGGCAGGCGCCTGGGGATGCTCGTGGGCCACGGTCACTCCGATGGAATACAAAATCAGCGTGCCATGTTCGCCGCATCCACTGAAAATCACCAGCGAATGCTTGCAGATCAGTGGATTAGGCGATGAAACGGATAAAAATCCGCAGTCTTACATATCTATCAATTCGATTGTTATAAGTCGATATTTACGCTTATTTTCGATCTTTCTTTGTCGCATCATGGCGTCATTCCACTGATTAAAGGAGCACGACCATGCTGCAACTGCGACCGTTCGAAAGCCTCGGCCACGCCAACCACGGCTGGCTCGATGCCCACCACCATTTCTCGTTTGCCGAGTACTATGATCCTGCTCGCATGCACTGGGGCAACCTGCGGGTCTGGAACGATGACCTGATCGCCGCCGGCAGCGGTTTCCCGCCGCACCCGCACCGTGACATGGAAATCATCACCTATGTCCGTGAAGGCGCGATCACCCACCAGGACAGCCTGGGCAACAAAGGTCGTACCGAAGCGGGTGACGTGCAGGTGATGAGTGCAGGCTCCGGCATCGTGCACAGCGAGTACAACCTGGAGGACGTCGATACGCGGATTTTCCAGATCTGGGTAGTGCCTGAGCGAGTGGGTGATGCGCCGACCTGGGGTACCCGCCCTTTCCCCACCGGCGAGCGTGGCGAAGGCTTCGTGACCCTGGCCAGCGGGCGTGAAGGTGACGAAGACAGTTTGCAGATTCGCACCGATGCCCGGCTGGTGGCCGCGACCCTGCGTGCAGGTGAAAGCGCCGAATACCGCTTCGATGCCGGGCGCCGTGGTTACCTGGTGCCGGCCAAGGGATTGGTAGAGGTCAACGGCCTGCAGGCCAAAGCGCGCGATGGGGTGGCGATCGAGCAAGAGGACGTGTTGCGGGTGACGGCCATCGAGGACAGCGAGATCGTGCTGGTGGATGTCGCCTGAATCTATTGCCTGCTCTGGCCTCATCGCAGGCAAGCCACACAGATGCGGCTCTAGACTTGGAGGCTACACAGTTCTGCCCGGAGCGGCGGTGCGGCGATCCGACTTGTCCCGCGAATGGGGCTACGAGGTGCATGGCACCGGCTTCGCCGGTGTTCGCGGGGCAAGCCCGCTCCCACGTCAATTTTTAGAAATTGCGCAAGGCAGTTGCTCCCACAGGAATAACGCCAGCCTCAAAGTCGGTGTTGTACCTGTAGGAGTTGGCTTGTCGGGGCGCGGTTACGCACTTCGGTTTCCTTCGACCATTTCGCTGTCACAAACCACCCTCCCTCGCCGCTGTACTTGATCGACGGCCCGATGGCAAAGCTGCGCCCTTTGAGCGGCACCGGCCTGGATGCCGTCGAGGAGGCGCTGATGCAAGAGGCCATGGCACGCTGCCGGCAAAACGTTTCGGAAGCGGCGCGGCTGCTCAGCATGACCCGCCCTGCCCTGGTTTATCGGCTGAAAAAGGCACCCGGCGAGAGCGTGGCCGGTAAGCCCTGAGCATTTGGGGCTGCTTGGCAGCCCATCGCGGCGCAAGGCCGCTCCTACAACAGAACGCATCCCCCTGTGGGAGCGGCCTTGCGCCGCGATGGGCCGCAAAGCGGCCCCAACATTTCAGCGCCCACGCAAATACCGCAAGCGTATTGGCGCCATTCGCTGCCCTGCACTAGCGTTGTGCTATCCAGCCAGCCACTTGCCGTTCATGCGGAGCGAACACACAACATGCCGGATCTGCGCCCGAACCCGACGCTGAGCCTTGAGTACCGTGCCGAACGGCCGATCTTCCAGGCCTTTGTGGAGCAGGCGAGTCGCTCGCCCGAGGCAATCGCGATCATTGCCCACGAAGCCACCTGCAGCTATCGACAACTTGAGCAGATCAGCCAGGGTATCGCCACGTACCTGCTCGAAAATGGCGCCATCGGTGCCGATCGGGTAGTGATTGTCGCAACTCGCGGCGCGGCGCTGGTCTATGCCATGCTCGGCGCCTTGCGCGCCGGGCTGACCTTTACCGTTGCCGACGCCGCGTACCCGGCTGCACGTATCGGCCAGATCATCCGCACCCTCGAACCTGCCTTTGTATTGCGCTGTGGCGACGCCGAGGTCGAACCTGGCCATGCGCACTGCGTGAACGTGCCGCACGCCCCCGCCGATGCCCTGCAACACTTCGCCAGCCAGCCAGCGCCCCTGCCCGCAGTGAGCCCTGCTCAGCCGGCCTACATCACCTTCACCTCGGGCAGCACTGGCGAACCGAAGGGCATCGTCACCCATCATGCGCCACTGGTGCACTTCGTCGACTGGCACGTGCAGCAGCATGGTTTTACCCAGGAGGACCGCTTTTCGCTGCTATCCGGCCTGGGCCACGACCCGGTTTACCGCGATGTATTCACGCCGCTGTCGATTGGCGCCACCCTCCTTTGCCCGGCCCAGTCCACCCTGACCGACCCGTCGCGCCTGGCTGCGTGGATACACGACCACGGCGTGTCCGTCATCCACCTGACGCCGCCTTTGGGCAAACTGATCGAAACCGGCGCACGGATGAACGGGCTGCTGTTCGAACGCTTGCGTTACCTGTTCTGGGGCGGCGATGCGCTCATCCCTACGCTGTACCAGCAGATGTGTGCGATTGCACCACACGCCACCAGCGTGAACTTCTACGGCACCACCGAAACGCCACAGGCCATGGCCTTCCACGTGCTTGACCCGCACGCGGACAACAGCAAAATCCCGTTGGGCAAAGGCATAGGCGGCGCGCAACTGTTGCTCGTCAACGAAGCCAACCATCTGGTCGAAGCCGGCGAAGTCGGGGAAATCCTGATCCGCAGCCCCTACCTGTCGCTGGGGTATTGGGGCGACCCGGCACTGACCCAGGAAAAGTTCGTGGTAAACCCGTTCACCGGCGCCCCGGCCGACCGCTGCTACCGCACCGGCGACCTGGGCACTTACCTGGCCGATGGCAGCGCCACTTTTTTAGGGCGCGGCGACAGCCAGGTGAAAATCCGCGGCCATCGCATCGAACTGGCGGAGATCGAAAACGCCATCACTCGACAGCCGCGCATCAAGCAATGCGTGGTGCTGGCCAACCATGACAACGCAAGTGTCAGGCTGGTCGCCTATTGCGTCGCCGATCAGCCCATAGCGACCGCTGAACTGCGCCAGGCCATCGCAGGCATGCTGCCGGACTACATGGTGCCGGCGATGTTCCTGTTCGTGCCGAGCATTCCGCTCACGCCCAACGGCAAGATCGACAAGCGCGCCTTGCCTGCGGCTTTCGATGACAGCGCCTCCAGCACCCCGCAGGCGCTGTCACCGCTGGCGTTGAAACTGACCGAGGCCTGGGCGCAGATACTGCAGGCTCCGCACATCGATGCCCGCCTCACCTTCGTGGAGCTCGGCGGCGACTCGCTGTCGTTCGTCCGCGCCTCGATGGTGCTCGAAGCGCTGATCGGCCACTTGCCGGATCGCTGGGAAATGATCCCGGTACAGGACCTGGCCGAACTGGCCGAACCAGGCACCCCGGCCAACACGTGGTCAATGCGGGTCATGGAAGTGCCGGTGTTCCTGCGCATGGTCGCCATTTTGCTGATTGTCGTCGGGCATTTGAATGTGTTTTCCGAGTGGCGCATTGCAGGCGAGACGTCGGTGCTGTTCCTGATCTCCGGCATCAGCCTGGCCAGGTTCCAGTTCAAGGCCATCGATGAGCGCGGCGATGCGCGCATGCTGCTCAAGTCGCTAGCCGCCATCGCGGTGCCGACGATTCTGTACACAGTACTGGTGCAGGCGGTGTTCGACCGAGTCCACTGGCAATCACTGCTGTTGATCTCCAACTGGTTCCCGCCCGACAAGGTCGGCGTGTTCAATTACTGGTACATCGAAGTGCTGGTGCAGATGCTGCTGATCCTCGGTGTCGTGTTGTCGATCAAGCGTGTGCGCAAGGCGATCATCGCCAACCCGTTCCCCTGCCTGGTCATGGCCTCGTGCGCACTGGTGGCGGCGGATGTGCTGCTCAGCCGCTTCGTGTTCGACACCACAGCCCTGCTCAACCGGGTACCTCAGCATTACCTGGCCGTGATGGTGCTGGGCATGGCCATTCACTACGCCGATACGACGCTGCGCAAAGCGGTCGCCAGTGCGGTGGCGCTGCTGCTGATTGCCGAGCTCGACCTGGTGGCCCTTGCAGGTCTCGGCTGGCAGGCGTTTGCCCGTTACATCGATATCGCCCTGCCGGCGATGCTGGCCTTGATCTGGTTCCGGTCCGTGCCCGTGCCGGGCGTGATCGCCAGAGCGGGCGCGATGATCGCCTCGTCCACCTTGTTCATCTACCTGACGCACTTCCAGTTCCAGTCGCTGGCACGGCGCATCGTCGATCAGCCGTTGTTCGCGGTGGCCTTGGCCCTTGTCGGTGGCGTGCTGGTGACGTACTGCTGGAACACGCTGACCCGGCGAGTCATTACACGCGTTAGCGGGCGGCGCAAGACGCGTGGGACACAGGCCGTGGAACGCGCGACCTCCCCTTGAAGGGGTAACCCTGTCGGCCCGCGGGTCATTGCCAAGCCTGAAACAGTTTGCTTAAAATGCGAACCATTAACATTTGCAACTCTTTCAGGCGGCATGGATGAGCACCCCGGACGTAGCCCTCAACACCCAAGTCACCCAGCTCTACCGCGCGCAGAGCAAGTGGCTGCACGGTTGGCTGACGCCCCGGGTCAACTGCACCCACCTGGCCGCGGACCTGGTCCAGGACGTGTTCGTTCGGGTAATGTCGGCCGCCGACGCTGCGGCCAAGCTCGAAGCGGTACGTGAACCCAAGGGCTACTTGGCCACCATCGCCCGTCGCCTGATGATCGACCACCTGCGCCGCGTGCACCTGGAACGGGCCTGGTTGCAGGTACTGGCCGAGCAACCCGAAGCGCTGGACATCTCGGCAGAACAGCGTGTTGCCCTGCTGCAGACCTTGTTCGAGCTCGATGCGATGCTGGCAGCGCTCGGCACCAAGGTGCGTGAGGCGTTCTTGCTTTCGCAGGTCGATGGCCTGCCCTACAAACACATCGCCACCCAGTTGGGCATCTCTGAAGTGACGGTGCGCCGCTACGTTGCCAAGGCGGCCGAGCACTGCATGATCTACAGCCTGACGCACGGCCAGTGAGCATGGCCCTGAGTACCGAGCAACTCGCGGCCCTGCGCCAGGCCGCGCACTGGTACAGCCAGCTCAACAGCGGTGAGGCGCAGCCCAGCGAGTACAGTGCCTGGCAGGCGTGGCTGAACGCTACCCCGGTCAATGCCTGGGCCTGGCAGCAAGCCGAGCGCTTGCAGACACGCATGAGCACCCCTCATGCCCCGGCAACCACGCGGGTGTTGGCCGTGGCCGCACACGGCCGCCACGCCTCGCGCCGCCGCGTGGTCAAAGCCGGCCTGGTGTTGCTTGGGGGCAGTGCCCTGGGCCTGGGCAGCTATCGCGAAATGCAGCACGCGCCGCTGTTGCCAGACGTGCGCAGTGGCGTGGGCGAACAGCGCTGGCTGACCTTGAAAAACGGCAGCACGGTGCTGCTCAACACCGCCTCCTCCGTTGACATCGACGAGACCGGCGAACAGCCGTCGGTGCGGCTGCGCCAAGGCGAAATCATGGTCGAGGTGCCCGCGCAGCAACGCTGCAGCGTGGTGACCCGGCACGGCAGCGTAGAGGCTGGACACAGCCGCTTTTCCGTGCGGCTGCTGGACGACGCCGGCAAGCTCGAGGTGTTTGGCCAACAGGCACGCGTGGTGCTTGCCGCTGGCCAGGCAATGGCGCTCAAAAGCGGCCAGGCCTGCCAGTTCAATGGCCAGGGCTTTTCAGCCGTGCAGGCCTTGGCCAGTGCCGCAGACGCCTGGAGCCGCGGCTTGCTGATCGTGAACGACCAGCGCCTCGACACCTTCATCAACGACCTCGCGCGCTATCGGCCCGGTTGGCTGCGCTGCGCGCCCTCGGTGGCCGGCCTGCGCATCAGCGGCACCTACCGGCTCAATGACACCGACCAGATACTGCGGGCGCTGACCACGTCCCTGCCGGTGCAGGTGCAGGCCCGCACCCGCTACTGGGTCACCGTCACCGCCGCATAAAAAAATGGCCAAGGCCTGATCACTTTGCTGCGGCTCATCCGACTCATAGGTAACCCCAGCCCTGGCTGACTCTTTACCTTTCAGAGAACAACGACGATGACCTGCCGCTTCACTCTCAGGCCGTTCAGCGCGCCAGACCTGCGCACCTGCCTGTTGCTGACTGCATTGCTCGGCGGGCCAGGCGCAGCCTGTGCCGCGCAAGCGCATGACTACCACCTGCCGCAGGGCGACCTGGGCGAGACACTGACCCGTTTTGCCGCAGAGTCTGGCATCGTCTTGTCGTTCGACACCCAATGGACGCGCGGCAAACGCTCCCCAGCCTTGAATGGCCAGTACCCGGTGGACCAGGCTCTGCAGATGCTGCTGAGCGGCACCGGCCTGCAGGCTGTACAGGAAAGCGACGGCCGCTACTCGCTGCTGCAAACCCACCACCAGGGTGACGTGGTAGAGCTGGCCCCCAGCCGCATCGACGGCCAGGGCCTGGGCAACATCACCGAAGGCACTGGCGCCTACACCACCGGCGGTTCGACCACCGCGACCAAGCTGCCGCTGACCCTGCGCGAAACGCCGCAGTCCGTCAGCGTGATCACCCGCCAGGCCATCGACGACCACGGCTCGCAAGACATCGGCGAAGTGCTGCGCAATACGCCCGGGGTTTCGGTGCAGGCATATGACAGCGAGCGCATGGAATACTCCGCACGCGGCTTTGCCATCACCAACTACCAGTACGATGGCGTCAACACCATCTATGACGGGGTTTATGACGAAGGTGCGACCCACGTCGACATGGCCGCCTACGACCGCGTCGAGGTCATCAAGGGCGCGACCGGGCTAATGACCGGCTCCGGTGACCCCTCCGCCACGGTCAACTTGATCCGCAAGAAGCCCACCCACGACTTCAAGGCCTCGATCACCGCCAGCGCCGGTTCCTGGGACAACTACCGCACCGAAGGTGATATCGCCGGCCCGCTCAACGCCAGCGGCAGCGTGCGCGGCCGCTTGGTCGGCGCGTACCAGGACCGCAAGTCTTACCTGGATCACTACAAACAGAAGAAGGACGTCTACTACGGCATTCTCGAAGCCGACCTGACGCCCGACACCCTGCTGACCTTCGGCATCGACAACCAGACCACCACGCCGCGTGGCGCTTCCTGGACTGGCAACCCGACCTACTTTGCCGACGGCAGCCGCACCGACTTTTCGCGGTCGCACAACCCCGGTGCCGACTGGAGCCGCCGCGACTTTCAGTCCACCACCTACTTCGGCTCGCTGGAGCAGGCCCTGGCCAATGACTGGAAGGTCAAGCTCAGCCTCAACCACATGATCAGCGACCATGACACCCGCCTGGCCTCGGCCAGCGGCGGCAACCCCAACCCCGCAACCGGCGAAGACATGTTCTTCTACTGGGGGCGCTGGGAAGGCCACCGTGTGCAGAACACCGCCGACCTGAATGTGTCCGGGCCCTTCACCCTGTTCGGCCGCCAGAATGACCTGGTCGCAGGCTTCATGACCTCGCATTCGCGCCAGACCGGCGACACCTTCGACGGCAGTGCCTTCGCCCAGGTACCGGGCTCGATCTTCGACTGGAACGGCAAGATTGCGGTACAGGACTTCCCGAAAAACGGCGACTACACCACCACCCAGAGCCAGAACGGCGCTTACGTGGCCACGCGCCTGAGGCCAACTGACAACCTGTCGCTGATCCTCGGTACCCGGGTCAGCACCTTCAAATACAACGACGACCAGGATTACTACCCGACCTCGTCCCTGGATGACACCCACGCCAGCTACAAGCAACACGGCGTCGTCACCCCGTATGCCGGCGTGGTCTATGACCTGGACGATACTTACTCGGTGTACGCCAGCTACACCTCGATCTACCAGCCGCAGGTGTACAAGGACGTCAATGGCGCCACCCTCGACCCGGTGGAAGGCGATGGTTATGAAGCGGGCCTGAAGGCGGCCTATTTCGATGGTCGGCTCAACGCTACCCTGGCGTTTTTCCGGATCGAACAAGACAACGTCGCCTCCTCCGTCGGCACCAACCCGGTCACCAACGAGGGCATCTACACAGCGATCGACGGCGCCACGACCCAGGGCGTCGAACTGGAGCTGGCCGGTGAACTGGCCCCAGGCTGGAACATCACCGCCGGCTACACCTACGCCCGTGCCCGCGACGCCGACGACAACCGCCTGTTCGGCTTCCCGCTGGCGACCACCAAGCCTGAGCATGTGGCGCGGCTGTTCAACACCTACCGGCTGCCCGGCGCGCTGGACCGTGTCACCGTCGGTGGCGGGCTACGTTGGCAGAGCGCGTTCTACGGCACTATCTACAGCCCGACGGCTGGCGACTACACGCGCATCAAGCAAGGGGGTTACACCTTGGTGGACCTGATGACCCGCTACCAGTACAGCGAGCACCTGAGCTTCACGGTGAATGCCAACAACGTGTTCGACAAGGTGTACCTGACCGGGCTGGGCAACTTCGACACCACCTACTACGGCGAGCCACGCAACCTGATGGTCACGACCCGCTGGGATTTCTGAGGCTGCGGGTGTAGGAGCAGCCTTGTGCTGCGAAGAGGCCGGTGCATAAGGCCTAGATGTGAGGGGCCTGCACTGGCCTCTTCGCAGCGCAAGGCTGCTCCTATGTATGGACTCGCCCACACTGTCTAGCTGCTTTTGAACTTAGGAACCCGGTTGCATCTATGTATCAGGCCTATTCGAGGAAGCTTTTTGCTTCTGGCCAACATC